>Ga0315915_1007956_pt1 | contig 12514 bp, 6 predicted proteins | sample MpolbnodulesMG_FD_207738 | JGI IMG/M metagenome (GOLD analysis project Ga0315915, IMG submission 207738) | Medicago polymorpha root nodule microbial communities from Los Angeles, California, United States - branched nodules | ecosystem: Host-associated > Plants > Roots > Nodule | place: USA... | reverse complement strand
GTTCCAAACCAAGTGTCTTCTCAATATATGCAATGTGTATTAGCCAAGGCAGTGGTGAATAAAAGTAGAGCAGAATGAACTCTTTACCTTCAACGTCCAGAGTTCAGTGTTTTCTACTACAACTTTTGTTTCAGAACCACTTCCATTATTAACAAATTATTGTAAGAGAAAAATGCAGGAAAAAAATGTTTTCTCTACAAATTTTTAGCTATTAAGGACAATCAATAGATAGATACAGAATTCTTTATTTGAAAGAAATAAAAAACTAGCCCACCTTGAATGTTTGAATCTTGTTTTGTGGGCAATAATCCAAATGCATCTTTTTAAAGTTATAAGCACCAAGCAACGACTCAAGTCTATACATGATTGATGGAATAAATGAAAATGTATAAAGCGTGCTAAGTGGTACTGGTGACATGATTATAGAGCAGAGTTCAGGAGGTAATTCAACAAAGGTCTTGTTCACATCTGAAAAAGAAAAACACGGGATTAAGATCAGATTACACATTAATAGAAACTAAATCTTCCGTGCTTTTATGGACACCACTAAGGAAAGATTAAAGTACCGGAAAAAACATTTAAAAAATTCAAAGCTCAAAGCTCAAACCTCTGTCCTTCGCTTGTCTATACCCATGACAATAATTTTTTACTGGAAAAACGTGTCTAGCCTTAAGTAGGTGTTGATGTTCAAAACGCAATTGAATGCCATGCCTGAAACTCAGAAAAGGATAAATTAAAATAATGCACCAAAATAGATAAATTGACCGGATAATATATAAGGCACCAGAGTTGATAAATTAACTTGAGAGTAAACATCTACCACAAAAATTAACTTACTTCTGTCCAAAGTACTTCTTGTATGTCGTAACTTCACCATCCCCTACTTCCAGAGGTGAGTTTCCGTCCAATTCCATCACATCAGTGGTGATGTAAGTACGACCATTATGAGGAGTACAGATCAAAGCATTTTGCAATATGCAACCACAAACGAAACCCTTTTCTGTCAATATCTTGGCCCCATGATATCGACACTGAATTGTAGATGGATGTATGGAACTGATTGTTAACCAATCAACAGATGGTGTTTCCTCTATAGCAATAGACGGCAGCATGAGATAATCTATCTCAAGATCATCTTCCAGAGAGAATTTTTCTGAAAGACTTTCTTTATCCGTTTTACGATTCATAAGAATTCCAAGGATACTAACTTGGAATCTTTTACACAAAAGAACCTGGAAAAGAAAACAAATCATAATTGTCTTGACTTTTCCCCACACTTACAAATATGTCTGATACAATTAAAGAAATACTTGAGAGATACCTGATCCGGTGAGAGATTAATGATTCCTATGTATCTCAAGTTTACGGCCAGACTACCTCTGTCGAAACACATGTCAAATTGCATGCATCCAATTTCTGGATCAAGCTTGACTCTAGTTGCGAGAAAAATGTCTTGCACAGTGATATCATAGCTAAAATTTTGTTTTAGCTCTATTAAATAACAATAGTAGATTGTGTTACTACTGTTCAACATACGATTCACCAATTCAAATGGAACATAACTTGGTTGTTCTTCGGAATATGGTTCTTTCCCTGTAAGATTTTGTTTGATGTCAATGTCATTCAGAGAATTATTATATGGTTAAATAGAATTCTACATTCAAGTAGTGTGAAAAATGAAAGGCAATAATAAAAGCAAAATGAATAGAAGGCACGAAAAGTTACCAAATTCCTCCACCTCTGCTTCTTCAACGACAATAGAAGGAACGAGATTATCTGTCAACGCTCCAATCTTATGAAGTTGTTTGCATGCTTCAAGGCATGCAATATTCTTTAAGAACTTTGTGCCACCTTGTACATGAATAGCCTGTATAGGACAACTCTTAGGAAGATATAATATTCCTTTTTGTTTGTCCCACATCGGAGTCGGTTTAAAGTACCTGAGAGTTTAAACCCATTGAGGTGAATGATGAAGATCGGGATAAAAAATTGAAGAGGACCAGATTAATGCAAAAGAAGCATATCTTAAGGTTCATTATTATTATTATTAATCAAAGAAAAATTAGTATGGAATGAGGGCAGCAATAGACGAACTAACCCATCTGAAGGGAGACGGGAGCAATATAAGTATATCAAAGTAATGCTGGAACTAAGATTAACAACAGCTTCAGTGCTTGCAACTCGGTAAGCTTGCTCATTAAATCGATCACTTTCAAGACTCTCACATGGAAGGGAAGAATGACGCAAGGACTCCTTCCTCATCATTTTCCCACCATCAAGGTATTTCTCTAATCGAGAACGTGTAACTGCATCGCCACTGTAATTTTGGAACAAAATAAAATCTTTTTGTAGAGAAATTACTTCAAAACAATTAGAAATCACAATACTAAGGAGAATAACACAATAATTACCTTTTTACCATCAATATGTAATCTGAATTTCGCATTCTGGCACGGCCTCGGGACTGTACGAAACTGCACACCGTGGGAGATGGGTCAAATCTAATAACCAGATTGCAACTTTGGACATCTAAACCCTCTTCAAGAATTGACGTTGCAACAATTATGTTGACCTACAGATTAAAATATTTCCTTAATAAGTAATAATTGTCTTTGCTTTATTACAATACAGAGGGATTATATAAGAAAGCAGCATACCAATCCCTTACGAAATTCTTCCACAATCTCATTTTGAATTTTTCTAGTTTGGTTTTGCAGTTTACTACCGGTTCCTGCAATGAATTTAGCCCTCCAGCTATTGTATTTTGGAAGCAAAGCGTTCAATAGAACCTCAAGGACAATAGCTGCAATGACCCTTTCCACAAAAACTATGCATCTCATTTCAGTTAAACCCGTGTACTCAAGTAGACATTCAATAAGACAGCATACTTTGGAGGTCAATAGCCCCATTTCCAAATTGGAATTCATATTATCACCAATAGTCCACCGAGGATCTGAGTAAGATCATTTTTAAAAATTAATAAAAGAATGCAAACAAAAGATTTAAATAAAATTTCATGTATTTTCTCAATGCTTGTAGAATTATTACCAGATGGTATGCAACTTTGCAGTGTCATCATAGTAGCTGAACTAAATTTTTTAACAATCTGATCCCCAGAGATACCCCATAAGAATGTTTCAATTTCAATGGAAGATAAGGACTCCGCAGCCTATCACAAAAAACAGTTGATGTCAATTAAGCAGACATGAACATAAATAGAGTCACACATAAAGTCACTGTAGCAGAAGGGCAAGAACCTTCAAAGCCAACCAAATACCAAGCTCTTCTAAGCAAAAAATTGAAGCATCAAAAATCCTTGCTATTTTTTTGTGAGCAGATTGGACAGCTGATTTAGTCAAATCTGAATTTGTGATGTAACGCTCGTGCTGAAAAACAGAATACACCCATTTCAAGGAAACAATCAATTAAGATTGGACAAAAATATGCACAACTAGAATTTGGAGTCAGTGACATAACATGAAGAGAAATTTTTGTTTAATTTGAACTATATATCTGAACATTAGCGATTTGCTTAAATGTACACACCTGTTGTTTTAACACGTTAAGCCTTTTGGCTAATTCTTCGAATAGCGAATATGAAATCCCATTGTCCCTGTAAAACCGGAATTTTGGGGTAGATGTCGGTATGAACTGTGAGATGACAGCATCGCATACACAGGTATAAACCTTCAAGTCAAAAACAAAAATAAAAATATGAGAAATAAAACATAGCAAGACCAAACAGTAATATTGAGTTGTACTTCGAAACAAAAGAGTAATACTCACAAAGGAATTGTTAAAATTAAGAATCTTAAGAAATTCCTTTAATTGTACAACTTCCTAGATTTATTGTTATTACTCCTAGAATATACAACTTCCTAGGCAAGTGCTTACTCATTAAGCATTCAATGCACTTTATTGCAAAACCATTATAAATACAAGGTGTGTGGTCTCATTATAGACACAGTTTTGCAGAGTTTTACATATTTTTACAGGAATAAACTAAGGAAATAACTAAAAAAAAGGCAAATAAAATAACAACTAAGATAATACTATATCATTAATTATTTTTTGGTTGCATCTTTACATAAGAAAACCTTTTACTTGAGCATCCATGCATAACAACTAAAAAAAAGGCAAATAAAATAACAACTAAGAAAACATATTATTCATTATCTTTTGGTTACTTCTTTACATAAGAAAACCTTTCACTTGAGCATCCATGCATAACAGTAGGCCCTATCATAGGCTCTGTAATGTATTTTCTTATGGTGATATTCACAAAGATAAGGGGAGAAAGTATTGCCACTGAACACAAACAATGCATATAAAGAGTAAGAAAAAATTGTACATAGAGAGGAAGAAAATAAAAACAACCTTTGAATGCATTAGAGTCATTAGTTCCCGAATAGATTTGGACAAGGTCGATTCAGAATTCGCAGCTGTGTTAAAAAATAAAAGTGAAGAAAAAGGAAATTGAACATGAGAGAATAACTGACAATGATAAATAAGCAGGGAGAAACAAGAAATTAATAGAAATTTTCTCTAGGCTTGTATACCTTTCGACTTAATTGGGGATGCAGTCATCCCAAAAATCCGAGGAAGCTCAGTGATACCAGATCTCAATTGATGATGATAAAACTCCTGCACATAATCAGACAAAAGTAACTACCACTTCAAACAATTTGGCAACAATTTGTACCAAATAGTATTTCGTCAAACAATATCAATTTGTTCGAATTCCGCTATGTTATTATAGGTGTCTAAAGAGTATAAGACTTACAGTCATTATACAAGCATATGGGTGTCTACCCGCAGCATGGTGGCATTCATCCATAATTAAAACCTTTATCATTGACAGTTTGATAAAGCTGTGCCTCAAGCAAGAAAGTAGTATAGCAGGAGTCATCACAAGCACCTGTAACATTCCAAAGCATTACCAACAGTAATTACACTTATCTAAAGAGCATCGAAAGATAAAATTCAGACGCATCTTACTAAAACTATAGTAACAATGATGACATGTATATTCAAGTCAATCAAATCAAATCTTAGAAAAACAGAATACAAGACAGCATGAAAGGAATGAATTCCAAAAGGAGCAATATTAGTTGGTTCATTAGGTATGCATTTGGTTAATAAAGAAAATTGTCTATTTCTTGCTCTATTGGAATTCTCATAGTACAAACAAGTAGAGTTTAGAAGAATATTTCATACTTTATTTTATATGAGATAAACATGAGTTCCGACAAACAAATAGATTATGGTTTTACAAACCAGATTAATATTATATAAAATAAGAAGGACATCCATTAGTCACAGTAGAAATGCAGAGACCCCTCACCTCATGTTTCTCCATTTTTCCTTTCCATACATCTCCATCCCAGTAGTCAACACCCATATCTCCCCAATACATTCCAATTTTCAAATCAGTGTGATTTCTCAAAGCTTGAGCTTGCTACAATACAAAAGTGAACAAACCAAACAAGCACAGTGAATCCTTGATCATTACATAGAAATCATTCATTCATCAGACAATGTATCTCAAATATGCAAAGTTATTATAAAAGAGCTGAAAGTAGCAGCAGCATACTTGAGAAACCAAAACAACTTTGGGAACCAAAAAAACAGCAATGTAAGGAGAAGGCTTTCGGAGGTGATAAGCATAGCTTCGAAGAAGCATGATGGCTATCAAAGTCTTTCCAGAACCGGTCTCCAAGTACACTATGGTATTTTCACGGATCGCTTTTTCCAATGCTTCAAGCTGATAGCTAACCACAAAAAAAAAAAAAAAAAAAGCAAAAACTCAACAACCTAAAACACCATAGTCATCCATTTCAACTCTAATGCTTCAAGAAATCAACATTACAATGAAAAGGGTTTTGTTTTAAAAAACTAACCTTCTAGCAAATGGAAGTGCATTAGGCATGATCTGCTGCTCATCATAGTCATCCATTTCCATCAGAGCTTCCTCCATAGTCTTTGATGAACCTACTACATAAATCAAATAAAAAATCATCAAAAATCAAAATACTACTCTAAAGATGAATCAATGACAGTAACACGTACATCAAACACAACACTAACTCGTAAACACCGTTAATAATTTAAGAAAATATAAGTGATCAACTGTAACTCAGACACCAACACGAGTCAGACACAAACACCGACACAAGTCAGACACCAGACACAACTAACTTCAATTTGAAATGTTGGTGCACTATAAGCAAAAAGTTACAAATCTCTCTCTTGTTCTGAAGGAAAAAATAAGAGAAACCCAGAATTCCAAAGACAGATTAAAGAAAAGGGTCAAGAGAAAAAGTGAAAAAGATCCTAACTTTACCTTTTGAAAGCAATGAAATGGGTGGTCACCACCACCCAGATACGGATGAATAAGAAAAACCCTAATGAATAAAGAGTGTATCTTTATCTTTATAGAAAAAGAAGAAAAAAAATCTGAAAAAAGAAAGAGGGTTCCTTAGAGGAAGAGGAAGAGGAAAGGCAAAAGATAGAACCGTTTGAAGTTGTTTTCAAAAGAAACCATTTAAGAACAAAGAATCATATGCATACACTTTACACACACACTATGTAGTACTACTTATTGAGTGTTATTGGGACCACACACGTTGTGTTGTGTTTTGAGGAATCTTGAATTGAATTTCGAATTGGATTCCTTTGTGATGTGATCATAAACAGTCACACACTACTACTACTAATTTTGGATTACTTCATCACAATGTGTAAGTCACTACTTTATTTTTCACATAAGTTGGATTGGAAAAGGGTTTTAATAATTTTGTCAGAGTATAAGTCCTCCTAGCCGGTGCTCCCGGGGAACTGGTTAAGTATAACATAAAAGGTAATTATTACCGTAAAAGAAAACTGTTTTTGACTTTATTATAAATTAATTACACAATTTCAATACATTAACTACTATATAATTTCCTTTTTCATATCATGAACCAATGCCCCGAGAGCACCAATTAGCATTTCCCTAGTTTAAATTAGATACATTGATTGATTGGTGGATAATAAATTTTCACCAACGTTCAAATCAAATGGTTAAGGATTTGAAATCCTTAAAATAGAGATTGGATGAATATGTGGGTTTTGGAAAAAATTATGTTGGACTAGGAGAATTTATATATGTATTTAAGAAATTTTCTAATGGAGATTAGACATTATTAAACAATAATGAAAATTTTGTATGATGATTTAGAAATGTTTCTTTAATTATATTTAAGATATGATTGATATCAAAATATAGATACTCATGCTAAAAGAGAACTAAATTATGTGATAAAAGAGTCTATTGTTAATATTTCTCATGTTGTTAATACAAATTCAAGATGGATTGATTTTAAATTAACAACAAATTTAAATGGGTCCCATAAAAAAAACAAATTCAAATGGCGTATATCTAATATTTGTTTTTGTGAAATTTTTATTTGTTTGTGGTGATATATATTGATGTCGATGTTTCTTCACCAATTTCTCTTTAGATTTTTCCTTCACTTTATGTGACAACTAGAGTTGAGAAGGGAGGAGAGTATCACTGGTAATTAAGGATGAGGTTTAGCCTGGAAAAGGCAAGTTGTTTCCCATGACGGGAAAGGCTGGTTTTTGGGGACAGTGGGAGGTTGTCACTTGTTGGGTCCAAACAAAAAAAACCTAGCTTTCACCTTTTAAATCTATCTATCCTTTTAATTCGCCACCCCTTTATCATGACAACATAAACTACTTTTACTAACAATTTATTTCTAATATACACGATCTTATTTTGTATCAGAATTCCTGTTAAGTTTGCCTTCTAACTCAAACATAAAACTGTAACTTTGGTGAAGTTCTTCACAGCAAAACCCAACAAAGCCAAAAAAAACCAAATACTCTCCTACTATTGTTCAACGAAAGTTTCCTTAAAAACATCAATTTTTCTTACACTTGCTGAGAGAATTTCAACAATGGCAGTTGGAGAATTTCCTTAAAATTTGTTCAACCACACCCATCAGATCTAGAAAAGCTATTGTTCTCAGTCAAAGAAATGTAAAGTTTTCCACTTAATATGTACAGTTAAAAAAAGGTTATGGTTCTATTGATGTGGTGATTTTCCAGATCTGTACATTTTCTTCTTGTTGTTGTTTTCCAGATCTGAACTTTTAGTAAGAAAAATTGTTGGAGATGATGAAGATTCCTTTGTAGAACACATGAAGATAAATAATTAATTTTAATTAAAAAATATGATAAATTAAGTTGACAAATCTTAGTAATCTCGGTTTTTTATGGGGGCAAATCTTAGAAAGAAGAAGAAAAAAAATTACAGGGGTGATGGTGAGCAGTCAAAACAAAGTGTTGGGAGTAAAGGAAGACGAGGAAACATGTTTTCTGTAGATTCATTTGATATTTAAATAAATAAAAAGGGTAATTTAATTAGTTAAGGCAATTAAATTTTCTCACCAAAAAATTAATTAAATAAAAGAAGAACACCGCACCAAAAAGTTAACATCCGGTTGCCAGTGTTCAATCTTACCTGTTGAATATTTTTATTATTAAATCAATGGTTCAAATTCAACTTTCCTATGATGGGAAAATACTTTCCTTTCCCAGGCTAAATGCCACCGTAATTAAGGCATGGTTAAGGAGTAGCCTTTACTAATTTTTTAGCGAATAATTTTTTTTTTAAGCAAAGCAGATGGATATGTGACACCTTTGGTAAATTAAAATAAAGGAAAATAGTAAAAGAAATTGAGGAAACATAAAGTTTGACTCAGTGCAAATAACAAACAAACGACCTAAAAAAAAAAAAAAGTTCATTTAACCATAAGTGATAGTTGAAAAATCAGTGTATGTGGTTAAAAATTTAGTCTATATACATCAACTTTTCAATTACTTTAGTTGCTTATATTTCATTTTGGACGAGGTAATATATAACAAGAAGGTAGCCACAAATCCTAATATGTAATAAATATCCACAAACGAGCTTGAAACCAAATTGCAAAAAAGAGATGAGTGAACATTTTTTTTAAGAAGTCAAACTAGCTCACTAAAATTGACACTAGAGAGAATCAAACATGATACCTTGAGAGGGACATACTCCAAGGTCTCAAGCCAACACCACAAGGCTAGCCCAAGTGTGTTGATGTGTGAACATTTCAAACCCTGAATCCAGATCGGTAAAGGGGAGAATGGATCTGACCGCCAACACAGATACATATCCACGCACATAGAACTCACAACATCGAAACAACAAGCCTTTACAACCATTTCTAGCCAACAGTCCTTAGCGTTAATCGTAAAGAGTGACTCGGATAAAATAGTGGTGCATAACTAATCTACATAGTGGAGCCACCAATGACAGAATAGACAACAATTGTTTGAAAACCACTCGAACAAGAGAGAGAGAGAGAGAGAGAGAGAGAGAGAGAGAGAGAGAGAGAGAGAGAGAGAGAGAGAGAGAGACCCAGATCCAAAATTTAAATCTGACTAATCAAATCCAAAGGGGAGAAATGACGAAGTAACGCGACGACGAAGGAGAATGACATATAGATCTGAGCTATGACCACTTGCTTACAAACCAAATGAACTCAACTCAGAGCATGGCTCCGGGAACGAGCTCGGAAATAGCTAACCCGCACCGAACCGAATCAACTCGCGACAGTGATGTCAGCGGTTGCATTTTAAGCCTCAAAAGGGGTTTTGTGTGGTGAAGACGCGGCAGTCACACCACCAATTGTGTGGCTACATGACAAAGAAAGGGATTATATGGTTGAGGGTTTTGTCCATCCTCCCCCAAATTCTCCTATAGTTAATTCATCAAACTTTTTTTGATTAAGTTGTTAAATTTATATATTTATTTTTGAAATGAGAATTGATTAAACAAAAACGTGAGAAGAACTTTAAATTTGAACAATCATTTTTGCACATTAAACCCTGCAAATCTTTTGTTGGTATCAAATTTTGTAACAATCTATCATTCGCAGTAAGTTAAAAAAAAAATATTCCACCCGAGAAGCAATATAAAGTTTCGAGATCTCAAAATTTAAACAATAACAACAACAACAATCCTAAAAAAAAAAAAGTAAAACAAATGGAAAAGAGGCGCATGGAAAGAGGAATCTTGTAAAAAAAACATTAAGCGGCAGACAAAGTTGGTACCTGAGGACGATGATGGTTTAGAAGCACACGATGGAGTCATGATGGACGAGCGGCGCAAAGATAGGGTTTATGTATTATGCAACTAATGAATTGAGTAAATGAAGGATATAAAATGACAAATAAATAAGAGGGTTGAGAGTAAGATAATGAAGTCGATTTTAGCCTAATTTGTTTTTTTCTTGTAAAAAGGTATTCAGAGTTATTATTTTCAAACTTTGAAAGCAAATTCAAAATAAATTCAAAATTTACGCATAAATGGAAGTCAAATAAATGGAGTCATCCATGTCCTTTCCTAGTTAGATTATGCCACATCATTACCACGTCACTAATCATGTGTCACATAAGTAATCAAATGGGATTGAGACCAAAACTCAATTTTAAAAGGATTAGTAAGTACATGGACGAAAATTCAAGTGAGCCCTATTTGCAGAGACTAGACACGTATTTAAGCCTTTATTATATAGTTTAAATTTTAAAACATGTGCAGATAGAATGTTGCACAATACACGAGTATAGAACATTTCTATGTGTGCGTATCTAGCCATGTGCATCTTCCTTGAGAGATGTACGACAAATTATTGTATTTTCATATTTTGTATATCATGTGGTCTGACGCCATAAGAGAGTATTTGTGTGAGTGTATTTTATTTTGGTTCTTATTTGGATGACTTTAAGCGTGATGACTTTGTTTTTATCTTTTTTTAGTGAGTCTATATCTCTTTACTAATCAATTATTCTTTCTCATCAAAATAATTTATTTTAATAAATTTATCTATCATTTAAATACAATAAAATCATCTAATTTCAAAGTCATCCAAATATTATCTCTTTAGTTGAATAGTGCATATGTGCATCTTCTTTTTGCGACATATGCAAAACTATCCAAAGTACCTTGAGAGATGTACGACGTGAGAATCTCACCCCCAACCCTCCACTTAGGCATGATGTAACTGCTCTCGCCTTGCAGATATTGTAATTATAGGTGTGTCGCCTCTAACATGGTCCGGGTGTTGGCCCGTATAAGAAACAATCAAAATCATATATACAAACCAAGAAAAATAAGTTTTCAAGACATCTTGAAAGAGTTCAGATAATATAATCTAAACTGATGAACAATCTGGTTCAAGTTATATAATTGGAACTAGTTTAGCACACAAAAAGAAAAAATAAACAAATTAAGCAACAAAAGATCCAAGAAATGCGACCTTACCTTATGTTTGATTGTTGAAAATGTTTGAAATGTGATGATTTAGACCCAAAAACTTCAAGAATCACACAATGATGAGCAATCTCTCTTCTTGAGGCAACTCATCATCATCTATATTCTCAACTTTCACGTCCACCTCCTCCATTTGGTGCTGCTCGGGCTCAAGCTCATTCACCAGAGGCGGTCCAGAGCCATCCGGTGACCCCTGCCCCATCCACCGCGTAAGCCGATACTCCCTTCCACTTCATTTGTCGCCATCCACTCTTGCCTTACAGAAGCATGCATGATAGCAGTGGCAGATCTTCTCTAAGACCCATGGGAGCCATGGCATCCCTCGTTTTTCTATATATACGATATCTAGCTTAATAGTTACACAAATTTCCCTCTGTCACATTGGATAAGCAATGTGATTTCCTTCTGGAAGTCGCGTGTTTGAGTCCTATAATTGATCTCCTTTTTATATTTCTATTTTATTATATTTTAAATTTTATTAAAAAAAAAACGTTCTTGAGGGGGAATCAAACCCGCACCCCTATGTACACCCAAAAAAAAACCTGCACCCCTACACTGGATTCAAGCAAAAACTGACCATTAGACCAGTTAATAATTTCAACTATAGTTTGAAACAGCTAAATATATATTCCATAAATTTTGGCACCCCCATGAAAAAAACTCAAGATCCACCACTGCATGATAGGTCTTTCGTTTAGGGATGTCAATGGGTATCCGCGGGTATAGGTAGTATGATATCCGTCCCCGCCCCGTTAGATAAATATGGTACCCGTCCCCATATCCGTCCGGGTATCTCTATATGGGTAATCCACGGGTATTTAGATACCCAGGGATATCCGCAGGTACCCACGGATTTTTGATTTTTTTTGTACAAAGAAAAATTCAACTTTTAATTACCTGCAAAATTCAACTTTTAAAGATCCATACATAAGATATTCCATTCAAATTTCATAATCCATACCATAACCATAATCCAACAAAAATCGTGATTCTTACATAATTGCAAGCAAATTCTTGAAGTAAAATAAAAGATAAAAACATCCGAAATCCACATCCAAACTCTTTAAAAGATATATATATATATATTGAGTCAGGATCCGTTGACACCAGGTGTAAGTCAAAAGACTTACACCAAATCTCAAC
>Ga0315915_1007955_pt1 | contig 12517 bp, 11 predicted proteins | sample MpolbnodulesMG_FD_207738 | JGI IMG/M metagenome (GOLD analysis project Ga0315915, IMG submission 207738) | Medicago polymorpha root nodule microbial communities from Los Angeles, California, United States - branched nodules | ecosystem: Host-associated > Plants > Roots > Nodule | place: USA... | reverse complement strand
AATAATAATAAAAGTTATTATAAGGAGAATTTTGGTAATGCAATAAAATTTTAAAGAGATATCTCTCCTCCCCTCCGACGAACTTTAATTTGGGCGAAACAAAAAGCGAGTCTTGAAGGGATTTTGCTCCTCCCTCCCCTCCTAAACCGAACACGTCAAATTAAAAATATTCTCTATCCTCTTCTCTTCTTCTTTTCAAAACTCTCGAACCAAATTGACAAAATGTGACCTATTTAATGCAATAATATGAAAATCATGTGAGTGAAAAAGAAAAACCACGAGGAATAGCCATGCCCCGCATATTTTGTCCTGAACTAGGCACCTGATTACAAGTAGACGTAGTGCTGCTCAAAACGGCAAATGAATTTGCACGGCAAATGAATTTGCCCAATACAGCTCATCCAAGAGTGTACGTGTGTATATATATTGGTGCAATTATCCAGGAGTATATTATTGGGGAATGAATAAATATATGCATGTAAGGATATGGTGGGGTATGAGCGGTCCAAAAAAAATGTGTTAAATTTAAAGTTTTGCGGTAAAAGGTGGTCAATGATTTTTTTATTAGGTTGAATGGTGGCTAAAATTCACTTTTTTTTAAGTGAATAAGTGGGGTGTTTGAAATTCGAACCGCAATTCTACATATAACAATGTATGTTTTTGCTAACTTAGTTATGCTCACGGGAAAAACTAGATAATGCTTTTTATTATGCTTTTCCACGAGGATTTCACGATGAAATTAATATTACAAATAAGATTGAATTATGGATCTTAAGGAAAATGACGTGATCAAATATTTAAAACAGAAGAAATTGAGTATATCTCCATGTCAATAATTTTTACGGGAAATGTAATTATTGTTTTTGGCAGAATATAAGTCATTTTTAATAATGTAGAGGAGACGTTGAACAATTCAATTGGTTTGATCCAGATGATTAAAGAAGTTGATGTGTTAAAGGACTAAGGTAACCTCTACCTCACACACAAATATAATTCATAGAAGAAACTAGAAATATTACTAAAATTCACACACACACAACCTTTTCAATACTTTGTTTTATGTCTATATCTCTTTTCCATCACATTACCGATATAGAGCTAGTCTTCTACAGTCATAAAATCAAATGTATAGTCAATAGTGTCTAACGCGCGTTATGTTGTCGTACATTTGCATTTTCAGAATCGATTTTTATAGAAGCTGCACTCCCTAACTTCTTGAAATCGAGTCTCTCTGCCGCGATAGTAGACAGCCCCCATTTGTCTCTTTTACCTTTGAATTTTATCACTTTCTTTCACATTCCTTCTTATATTTGACAAATCCTCCAATTACATGAGAAATCCATTGATTGTTGTATGTGCAAAGTTGTTTTTTTTTCTATCTTAAAGATATCGAAACATAAATCACGTTTTATTCAACTCACTTTTAATCAAAATCAATTTTGTAAAATCAATTCACAACCAAACATACGCTAAAATGAGTTGCAAAACAAATTAAAGTGTAGAAAGCACCGATCACAAATGAGACAAGAGATGACAGCAAAGAAAAGGACAGTTGCATTACATAATTATTATAACCTGACAGAAACAGAAACAGAAACTGAAACAGTATGCACGAGAAGAGAAACAGTAGCATCTCAACAGGGTCCAAACAACCATAATAAAAAGGTGGTGAGTGAGTGACTGAAAATATACAGCAAAAACTAATATGGCGCAGTTGAATGCAATTCTTACATACTCATCCCCAGCTATTGCTGCTATTGCTCCTACCAAACATGCAAGAGGTATTATATATAGTTCACATTTTTCTAGCTCTATCTATGATCTTTTTTTGTGTGCAAACATTTCATCTTGCAGATTATTATTATTGAGGTGATGATCACTTATACAAAAACAGTTGACATTTTGAGAACTGTGGTTGAACCAATTTTGCTATCTGCACCCTCCTAACTGTTGTTTACTATGTTTTATGTTTGTAGAGCACCTGCTGCATCACCGGTTCTGCCAGGCAAAGCCTTTATCATTCAAAGAGGTTCCCTTAAAAATATACAAACATGCATGCATGGATGTGTTGAGATCCATTGTTTGAATTTTAGTATTTTTCTTTCTTGTGATATGCATGTGCCTTTTGTGGATGTTTTATTTTTCTGATGGTTCTTTCTTTTGCATGTTTTGGCATTTTATACTTTTACATAGTTGAGTCCAAGAAGAAGTTTTGGTGCTGCAAGTAAACCTCAAGGTGAGATTGTTTGGCTAAACAACATGATTGACATATGTATTTACGAAGCACCAGCACAGACACTGGACACGACACTAACACATAGACGCCAATAATAATTTGAGAAAATTGAAGTGATTACATGTAAACCATGTGTTAGTGTCATACACCAGAATCCAGATATGTTCAGTGTTATCTGATAGTTGAGTTTTAAGTTTAATGTCTCTAACAGCGAAGTTTTATTGAAACGCAGTTATAAAAGCTGTGCTATATAAAGAAGTAGAAATTTCTGAGACCAAGAAGGTTGCTGGACTAAAAGGTAAATTGAATAAGGTTGTTCTGGCTTATAGTGGTGGCTTAGACACATCGGTTGTTGTCCCCTGGCTGAGGTATATGCATATTATTTTATTTTGCTTTGCTCCTTTTCAAATTCTCACAATTTAGATTTCTATTTAATTTAACAATATTTGATGTTTATATTTCAGAGAGAACTATGGCTGTGATGTTGTTTGCTTCACTGCTGATCTAGGCCAAGTATGTTCTAATCTGTACATAAATATGATAAATAGTCTCTAATGTATATAAAATCCTTCAATTTAGTCCCTGCTATTAAGATTCAGATGTCAAAGACTAAATTGCAGGATTTCATACACTTTAGAAACTGAATTGACGGATGTCATTTACTTTAATTGCTGCATGCTTGGTTAACAAATGCAAATTTTCTTAGGGGGCAAGTGAATTGGAAGGTTTAGAAGAGAAGGCAAAAGCCAGCGGAGCTTCTCAGTTAGTCGTGAAGGATTTGAAGGAGGAATTTGTTAGGGATTATGTATTCCCTTGCCTGCGTGCCGGTGCAATTTATGAGAGGAAGTATTTGCTTGGAACTGCAATAGCTCGCCCTGTAATTGCAAAGGTACAATTCTGCTTTGGTTCTTAGCTTGCTAAGTTAATTAAAAGCAGTAATGTCAACCCTTATGCTTTTTGATTGATTTTTTTTGCATTAAATCTCTTTTCATGAAGCTTTTTTTTTAGTTGTTCGGAGTTGGCCCAAGGGTAAGGTCACACTGACACTTGCTATAAGCCTCTAACCCACTCCACTCAACTCCTACATAGCTCACCTCCGTTAAAAGTTTCATATTGGAGGAGATCTAGTCTGAAAAAGTGTTGTGAGAGACATCTCTCACCTTATAAGTCGATTTTGTAGGGTTATCGTTCATGTTCCAGACAGGGACCCAACCCATCTGCTAAGATGGTATCAGAATATTTCCAACATCTGTTGTTGGCCTGCCCAAATAGTTCACACTCCAATGAAATTTTGCCTTAATTGCAGCCCCAGCCGGTTTTGTAAGGTTGAGTCAGACCCAACTCAAATTCTAAGAACTTCCGTTTTGATATCTATAAAAAATTGTACATAGAAGAGACTATCTCATAATTTCTTCACTCTAAGGCCTCACCTAACTTTAGATCTTACCTTCCCTTAGGCGGCTAGCCCTGTGTTACCTCTTAGTATCACTTTTCATATTTTACAAGAATCATAATGACCATCATTATGTTCACTCTTCTGCTAATGACACATTCCGAATTTCACATGTCTATTTTCTTCCGTTTGTTCTCAACATTTGCGTAACCTTCTATCTAGTATTGATGTCTACTGACTTGATAGGCTATGGTGGATATTGCCAATGAAGTTGGAGCTGATGCTGTCTCGCATGGTTGTACAGGGAAAGGAAATGATCAGGCATGTATTATTTACTATTAGGCTCACACACCAATTAATCATGCCAATTATTTTCTTCTAACGTGTTCGATTTATTATTGTTAAGGTTCGATTTGAACTCTCCTTTTTTGCTCTGAATCCCAAGTTAAATGTCGTGGCTCCATGGAGGGAGTGGAATATTACAGGGAGAGAAGATGCTATTGAGTATGCTAAGAAGCATAACGTACCGGTTCCTGTAACCAAAAAATCCATATATAGTAGAGATAGGAACCTTTGGCACATAACTCATGAGGTAGGTTTTGAAGTTACCTTAATTGTTGCTCTAAATCTAATTGAAAGTAACCGATACTATGTTTTATGATTTGTTGTCACGGCATATTTTTTCCCTCGTTTAAGATCACATTCAAAAGTTAAGACATTTTCTCTTATACATTTGCAATTTGTGACAATGAAGGGTGATGTTTTGGAAGATCCAGCAAATGAACCTAAAAAGGATATGTACATGTTGACTGTAGATCCAGAGGATGCTCCAAACGAGCCAGAGTAAGCATGTTGTTAATGACTTTATTTTTAGCCATGTTTTTTAAAAAGGCCCATAAGTTATGGGCCATTGAGGCATCATTAGTCATATTTGAATGCGATTATCAAGGATCGCAACATGGCTGCAACCAGCCTTAACCGTAACAGGACCGCGATTAAGGCTGCATCAGCCACATTTGACCGCGCTTCTTAGTGATATCAAAGATTGCGACATGACCACAACCATTAATGAAAATTAAAACATTAATTACATCTTTAATTGTCTCTCGTTTAGTTTCACTACTTACTTGGAAAGTGTGTCGCAGATATGTGGAGATTGGATTTGAGTCAGGCATTCCAGTATCAGTGAACGGGAAGAGGTTTTCTCCAGGAAATTTGGTTGCTGAGCTGAATGAGATAGGTGGAAGGCATGGAATAGGCCGTGTCGACTTGGTTGAAGACCGCATTGTAGGCATGAAGAGCCGAGGAGTTTACGAAACTCCAGGTGGCACCATTCTCTTCACTGCAGCAAGAGACTTAGAGACTTTGACTCTTGATCGTGAAACGCTTCAGCTTAAAGACTCATTAGCACTTAAATATGCAGAGTTAGTGTATGCTGGAAGATGGTTTGATCCACTTCGCGAATCGATGGATGCATTCATGGAGAAGATCTCACAGACTACAACAGGTTCAGTGAGTTTGAAACTGTATAAAGGTAGTGCTTCTGTGACGGGTCGGAAGAGTCCTTATAGTTTATACAGGGAAGATATTTCTTCATTTGAGAGTGGAGAGATATATAATCATGCTGATGCTGTTGGGTTTATAAAGCTTTATGGTCTTCCAATGAGGATCAGAGCCATGATGGAACAAGGCATTTAAATGTTGCTTTGTTTGGACTATTATGTGTGCGTGTCTTGCTTGTTCTTGACAAATGTTTGTGGAACTTTTATTATTGTGGGAAATAAATGACGTGAAGTGATTGGCATGTGCTTAGAGAAGCAAACTTGATTCGAATAAAGCTATTTGTTTGGCAAAACTGCATCATGAATCCTTTATTACCATTTTTCATGTCGAGTTAGTCATTTATGTTTAAAAACGTTTAAGAATGTCAATACTGTTGGACCAAACTTCACTTTTCATCCTACGCTATCAAAAGCCTTATGTAACCATTCAAAAAGATAAATTACATTTTCGATTCATCAAGATAACGTCTAAATTACATCATAGTAAGCGTTATAATATCCAAACCATCAAAATTAACACTACCTTTTTTAGTTTCTATCTAAGGTTGTGATTTTCTTGTCAAAGATGGTGTACATAATTGTGGTGCTGAGTGATGAAACATTTGTTATAGTAAATCACTCATTGATTATGTACACAAATTTGTAATAGAAGTGGATTGAAAGAAAGTCGGATCAATGGATTGAACATTTTTAAAGATAAAAGATTAATTTGACAAAAAAAGATAAAAATTTGCAGTTTTGCCAATCATATAATTATTTCCACTCAATCAATTCAGATTCACGCTCAATCAATTCAAAGTGCAAAGTGATTAGGTTATAAAAATAAGAATGCAAAGTGGCCAGGGCCCAGGGGGCATTAATTTGTCAAACAAGTATAGTGCTCAGAGAGGACTTTAAGCAATTTTGTAATAATAATATAATACTATATAAGTTATTATATAACATATAATGTGTGTCCTCGTAAGCTTAGCTCAGTTGGTAGGGACAAAACATAATATATGCAAGGTCCGGGATACAAACCCCGACCACCACCAAAAAAATAACATATAATGTGTACTATATAGTATTTATATACTATACTAATCAAAATGCTTGATAGATGAAAGCTGACTGAATTGGAGCATGCAGTCAAGTACATTCCTACCTTTTAAGTATTTCAAAAGATGAAACATTGAAACAATTAACATCTTTTGAAGCAAAAAATTATAAATGACTGTCACTAATAGTGAGAGTATCAAACTCTATGATCCCCATCAGCAGTTGTTCTGGACTTGAGAAGCATACTGCAAGTTCCAAAGGACATCCTCGATCGATGGCCGACTCCACGACTCGGTAGATATACACTTGTTAGTTCTAGTAATCACAATAGATAGAGATTCTTTGCAGCGAGTAGCTTGTACAACTTGGTCCACTATTTGTTTCCACTCATCTTGACTATTGAAATTTCAAAGAAGCCTGTAAATTGGAGTATGCTGAATTAACTATCTTAGCAAGTTTAGCAGGATAGTTTATGAGAACAATTTATATCTTATACATAAAAACAGTTTAACCCCATTCTACCTGTGATTATTAAATAACTTATAGATAAGTGTTTATGATAAACCTATAGTCAATAAACTCATAGACACCCTAAAAAAGTGAATTGTGCTAACTTTCAAACTTGTTTTTTTGTAATTGAAAGGTTATGTGGTCAAGTAATCTGAACATGTTTTATGCATACCATTGCATTTAGCACAGCAGCTTCTCTTTTAGCAAACATGGAAGGTCCAACAAGTGCCTCAAGTATAGAGAATTGAAATTGGCCTCTGCCTCTCGCTCCCGGCTATCAACATCGTTAACCTTTGATAGGAAGAGGCAGTTTTCCTCCCTTTATCTCAAGTATGTTATGAAGGATTATGATGATGAGGTCTTTTTCTAACCCCACTTTTCATTTTTCATTATTATATCCATCACACTCTCACTTTCGATTCATTCACAATACTAATGTTGATGATATCGTTTCCTCATTCCACCCATTCTCCAATTTAACAACATTTTAGCTTCGATCAACCATTACCCTACCGCTATTTCTCTTTTTCGTCAATTGGAATTCAATGGAATTAAACCCTCCATCGTTACTTTCACTATTTTGATGAATTCAATGGAATAACTTTTTCTCTTTTCTATACTCACCAAAATTCACTACCCTTATCAAAGGTATGTGTCTTAACGGTCAAGCTCAAGAGGCTCTACTTTTTCACGACCATGTGGTTGCACATGGATTTAAGCTGGACCGAGTTAGTTACGCGATCTTGATGAATGGGTTATGTAAAATGGGAGAAACAAGAGCAGCTATGCAAATGCTGCGAAAAACATGGGTCAACGCTGATGTGGTAATATATAGCACAATCATTGATAATTTGTTTAAAGAAAAATTTGTAACCGATGCTTATAAGTTATATTCTGAAATGATTGCCAAGGGGATTTTTCCAAATGTTTATACTTTTAGTATGCTAGTTGATGCATTGTGCAAGGATCGAAAGGGGAAACAAGCTATGAATGTGTTGGCTATGATGATGAAAAAAGGTGTTAAACCGAATGTTGTTACCTATGGTGCTTTAATGGATGGGTATTGCTTAGTTAATCAAGTGAACAAGGCTATAAATATATTCAACATTATGGTTGAGGAGGGAGTTGAGCCGAATATTTGGTGCTACAATATCATTATTAATCGATTGTGCAAGAAAAAAAGGGTGGATGAAGCAATGAATCTCTTTAAAGGGATGCATTGGAAAAAGATTAATCCTGATGTGGTAACTTACAATATCCTTATTGATGGTTTGTGCAAATTAGGTAAAATCTCAACTTCTTTGGAGCTTGTTGATGAGATGCGTAGTATAGGGAAAACGGTCGATGTAATCACTTATAATTCTTTATTGTATGCTTTATGCAAAAATCATCATCTCGACAAGGCAATTACATTGGTTAAGGAAATTAAAGACAAATGTATTCAGCCAAATGTTTGCACATATACTACACTAATTGATGGACTATGCAAAGGTGGAAGACTTGAGGATGCAAAAGTGATTTTTCAGGAGTTTTTGACTGAAGGCTGTCATATAACTGTTTGGACGTATAATGTTATGATAAACGGGCTTTGTAAGAAGGGTTTGTTTGATGAAGCACTTGCCTTGTTATCAAGAATGGAAGACAATGGTTGCATTCCTGATGCTGTAAGTTATGAAACAGTTATTTATGCTCTCTCTGAAACAGGTGAGACAGTTAAGACAGAGAAACTTCTATGTGCAATGATTGTGAGAGGTCTTTCTAAAAGATTAAAAAAAAAGTTAAGCTGTTATTTAGTAACTAATTGTTATTTTAGATTCATTTTAATATTGTATAAAAGAAATATAAGTTGAGGGACTCCAAGGTGTCTTAAATTATATGTTCTCGTTCGTTATTACATTCATTCTTTAACTACTTATAAATTGCACAAGTTAACTTATGCAGTTTTTGCCTAATTTTTTTAGCTCCATAGGTTAGTAGATCCTCACCTCTTTCTATAGTGAAGTGTTAGCTTGTCAGGTTAGCAAGAATTAAGCATACAAAATACACAGGAAATAGAAACTTTGGTGATTACTATTTTCAATGAATTTGGGTTTGTATGTTTATGTCCAAATTATATGTAGTGGCATATATTGTTAGATGAAATTTGTGTATGTTTCACAGACAATCTGTGCTGTCTATAAAAACACAAGGAAAAAGAACCAGAATTATAAGATGGCAGCACGTGACCTTAATTTCAATTGCAAGGGAAGGGAAGGCCAGAGACAACTACAGATACATGTGTCAACTCATATAGTTCATGTTTCATTGTCATTACAATACAGATTTTTAACAAATTATCAATTGCCGTTCTTGTTGAAATTGTTGGTTATAATGTAGTCTAATTCTGTTAATGATGTTTTTTACGTTTAGCATGACAACTATTGCTGATTTTAATGACAAGTGGGCTGCATATGCGAGTCTGGAGGATGGAATTATACACCCAATTTTCTTAATGTTGCTTAGATGTTTAGCAAGCAATTGGGGATCCAAGAGTTTAAGCCTTTTCATTTGTTTTAATTTTGGTTATTAATAAGGGGTAACAAAATCATTTCTGCTATTAGGCTTGCACACCAATTAATCATGCCAATTATTTTCTTCTAAGGTGTTATATTTAATTATTTATAATTGTTAAGGTTCGGTTTGACCCCTCCTTTTTTGCTCTGAATCCCAAGTTAAATGTTGTGGCTCCATGGAGGGAGTGGATATTACAGGGAAAGAAGGTGCTATTGAGTATGCTAAGAAGCATAACGTACCGATTCCTGTAACCAAAAAATCCATATATAGTGGGGACAGGAACCTTTGGCACATAACTCATGTCTCATGAGGTCAGTTTTCGAGTTATCTTAATTGTAGACTGGTAGTGCTAAAGCTAGTTGATGATAACAAATACTATGTTTTATGATTTGTTGTCACGGCATACTTATTTCTAATGTAAGATCACATTCAAAAGTGAAGGATACCAACACGGGTGCAACCAAGGTTTTAAAAAGGTCTGTGATCTAGGCTGTGACATCATGATTTTTTATGTTGCTGCAATCGTAACAGGATCGCGATTAAGCCTGCATAAGCCGCATTTGACTGTGATTCTTAGTGATATCAAGGATCACAATTGCGGCACAAGCACAACCATTACTGCAATTTAAAACATTAATTATTGCTTTAACTGTTTCCCGTTTACTTTCACTACTTACTTGGAAAACCTGTTGCAGATATGTGGAGATAGGATTTGAGTTAGGCATTCCGGTGACAGTGAACGGGAAGAGGCTATCCACAGGAAATTTGGTTGCTGAGCTGAATGAGATAGGTGGAAGGCATGGAATAGGCCGTGTCGATATAGTTTATAACCGCATCGTAGGCCTGAAGAGCCGAGGAGTTTATGAAACTCCAGGTGGCACCATTCTCTTCACCGCAGCAAGAGACTTAGAGAGGTTAACACTCGATTGTGAAACACTTCAGCTTAAAGACTCATTAGCACTTAAGCATGCAGAGTTAGTGTATGCTGGAAGGTGGTTCTATCCGCTTCGTGAGTCAATGGATGCATTCGTGGAGAAGATCTCAGAGACTACAACAGGTTCGGTGAGTTTGACACTGTATAAAGGTAGTGCTTCTGTGACGGGTCGGAAGAATCCTTAAAGTTTGTATAGGGAAGATATTTCTTCGTTTGAGAGTGGGGAGATATATGATCATGCTGATGATGTTGTTGTTGGGTTTATAAAGCTTCATGGTCTTCCAATGAGGATCAGAGCCATGATGGAACAAGGCATTTAAATGTTGCTTTGTTTGGACTATTATGTGTGTGTGTCTTGCTTGTTCTTGACAATGTTTGTGGAACTTTTATTATTGTGGGAAATAAATGACGTGAAGTGATTGGCGTGCTTAGAGAAGCAAATTTGATTTGAATAAAGCTATTTGTTTGGCAAAACTGCATCAGAAATCCTTTATTGTTATTTTTCGTTTGAGTTAGTCATTTGTGTTTAAAAACGCCAATATTGTTGGACCAAATATAGTTTCTATCTATGTATGCGATTAAAAATATTTGGTCATTCAAAAAGGTAAACTACATCTTCGATTTATCGAGATAACATCTAAATTACATTCTAATAATTGATACAATATTTAATCTGTAAGTTAACATGATCCCTTTTTTGTTTTCATCGAAGATTGTGACCTTTGGTGTCTGCTATGGTATAATTATGGTGTTGAGTAGTGAAATATTCTTTGTAGTATATCATTAAATGATCATGCATACAAATTTGTAACATAAGTGGACTAAGAATGATAGTTCGTTCGATTGTGTAAGCAATTTTAAAGATAAAAGACTAATTTGATGCGAAAAAGATAAAAACTCTTTTGAAACTTCAAATTAAAGGACCTTGGTGCAGTTTGCAAGAATATAAGTATAGCTACTCAACCAATTCAGATTTATACTCAATCAATTCAAAGTGCAAAGTGATAAGTTATAAGAAAAAAGTGCAAAGTGGTCAGGGTGCATAAATTTGTTAACGAACTAGAGTTCACAGAGGACTATAAGTAATTTTATAATGATAATACTTTATAAGTAATATCTAGTATATAATAATAATGTATACTATACTATACTATATACTTTACAAATCAAAATGCTTGATTGATGAAAGTTGACTGAACTAGAGCATGCAGCCAATACATTCCTACCCTTTTAAGTATTTCAAAAGATGAAACACTGAAACAGTTGACATCTTTTGAAGCAGGTTGAAGCAAAAAACTCAGAAGTGACTCTGTCACTGATGTAGTGGGAGCATCAAATTCTGTGATCCACGTCAGCTGTTGTTCTGGACTTGAGAAGCATACTGCAAGTTCCAAAGGACATCCTCAATCGATGGTCGATTCCACGACTCGGTTGATATACACTTGTTAGTTATAGAAATCACAATAGATAGAGATTCTTTACAGCAAGTAGCTTGCACAACTGGGTCCACTATTTGTTTCCACTCATCTTGACTACTGAAGGAAGCCTGTAAATTGAAGTATGCTAAATTAACCATCTTAGCAAGAATATATAAAGCACTCATGTAAATGTTTGGAAGCTTATATTAATAAGTTTATCAAGATAGCTTATGAAAACACAATTTGTATCTTGTATACAACAATATAATCACACTCTCCCTATGATTATTGAAGTAACTTATACATAAGTGGTTACATAATAAACCGTTAAAAAGTGATTATTGTGCTAACTTGCAAAAATATTTTTTTGCAATTGGAAGATTATATGTATCAAGTAATCTGAACATGTTTTGTGCATACCATTGCATTTAGCACAGCTGCTTCTCTTTTAGCAAACATGGAAGGTCCAACAAGTGCCTCAAGTATTATGAATCCAAAGCTATAAATATCATCCTCTAGCTTTTTCATTTGCCTGAAATCACACATGTGGAGAATCTTAAGGAATGATTCACATTAACTTATCAACTACATTTGTTTTAACAAGAATGTTGAGAAATAGATATTTTATCTAGAAAAATTCCTTGAGTAATAAATTGAAAGAAGAAGAAACAAAACCATATCATCTATATGAGAATCCTCACCATGAATTAGGGCTTTCTCCTATTACCTACAAACCAAAAGACAAACCATAAATACGGATTTGGTAAAAAAAAAAACATAAACACGGATGAAGATAGACAAGGTACTGCAAGCACAGACAAAGACATGGACATTAAACTGACATTGACGTGTCAACACCGATAATAATTTGAA
>Ga0315915_1007954_pt1 | contig 12518 bp, 6 predicted proteins | sample MpolbnodulesMG_FD_207738 | JGI IMG/M metagenome (GOLD analysis project Ga0315915, IMG submission 207738) | Medicago polymorpha root nodule microbial communities from Los Angeles, California, United States - branched nodules | ecosystem: Host-associated > Plants > Roots > Nodule | place: USA... | reverse complement strand
GGATTCTTTGGTGGTTGTGTTACTGGACGAGGTGGTTGTCCAAAAGGAGGCAAAGCTGGTGGTGGTGTGGTAAGAGTTGGTGGTTTGGCAGGAGTCGTCTTAGGTGGTTGTGATATGGCAGGAGTCGATGGTGTTAAAGGAGTTATCTTAGGTGGTGGTGTCATTGCACGAGGTGGAGGTGTGTGAGGTAGCTTAGGCGGTGGTGTGATAGGAGTAGGTGGCGTTGTTGTTGGTGGCATTTTAGGTGCCAGTGCAATTGTTCGAGGTGGTGGTGAATTAGACATGGTTGGTGGTGGTGTGGTAGGTGTAGATGGTGAAATTGTAGGAGGCTTCTTAGGTGGCGTTGTCATTGAACGAGGTGGTAGTGTGCTAGGAGTAGGCGGCGCTTTGGTAGGAGCCGTCTTTGGTGGAGATGTCAGTGAATGAGGTGGCGGTGTAGAAGGAGGCAAAGATGGAATTGTTGAAGGAGTTGGTGGTCTTGAAGTAGGAGGATTCTTAGGTGGTTGTGTTACTGGACGAGGTGGTTGTCCAGAAGGAGTCAGAGTTGGTGGTGGTGTGGTAAGAGTTGGTGGTTTGGCAGGAGTCGTCTTAGGTGGTTGTGATGTGGTAGGAGTCGGTGGTGTTATTGGAGTTATCTTAGGTGGTGGTGTCATTGCACGAGGTGGAGGTGTGTGAGGTAGCCTAGGCGGTGGTGTGACAGGAGTAGGTGGCGATTTTGTTGGTGGCATTTTAGGTGTTGGTGCAATTGTTCGAGGTGGTGGTGAATTAGACATGGTTGGTGGTGTGGTAGGTATAATTGGTGAAATTGTAGGAGGCTTCTTAGGTGGCGGTGTCATTGGACGAGGTGGTTGTGTAGGAGACAAGATAGGTTGTGGTATGGTAGGAGTAGGCGGCGCTTTCATAGGAGCCTGCTTTGGTGGTGGTGTCATTGAATGAGGTGGAGGTTTAGAAGGAGGTAAAGTAGGTGGTGTGTAACGAGTTGGTGGTGTTGTCATAGGATGATTCTTAGGTGGTGGTGTCATTGGACGAATTGGTTGTTTAGACGGAGTCAAGGTTGATGGTGGTGTGGTAGATTTAGATGGAGAAATCGTAGGTGGCTTCTTAGGTGGTGGTGTCGTTGGACGAGGTGGTTGTGTAGAAGGAGACAAAATAGGTTGTAGTCTTGTAGGAGTAGGCGGCGCTTTCATAGGAGTCTGCTTTGGTGGTGGTGTGATTGAATGAGGTGGAGGTTTAGTAGGAGGCAAAGTAGGTGGTAGTTTCGTAGGTGGTGGTGGTGTCCTAAAACGAGGTGGTGGTGGTGGTCTGCGACCCGAATGGGCAGAGGCAAGAGTGGAGAAAAAAAGGAAGCTAAGGGAGAGCATTATGCTAATAGATGCAGCACCCTTTAACCCCATTTTGCAAACAAATATGCTCAAATTTTGTATTGTGAGGCTTCTTTTGTGGTAGATGAATATATTTGGAGGTCTGTGGCAATATTTATAGGCAAAAGAGTTTTGTTTTTTTACTTAATTAATTATTTTTGAGTAAGTTAACTCCTCTCGATCAATTCTATTAATTCATTTTGCCTAATTAATTAGTTATGAGTTTTGACTTTCAATTACAGCTATAGCTGTAGTTGTACGAGATCATATTTCTGCTTGAAAACATGCCAACTTCTAGAATTGTTTCCATTCCAAGGCACAGTACACCATTAATATACTGCAATATTGCTTATACATATTGAGAATGCTTTTGGGGATTCTTTACCTGTTTTGTTGAGCTAATATTTTTTCTTTTGGATGCTGAATCACCGGTCTAGAATTGAAATATTAGAGTATCTAGTCTAGTACTGAAATTGAAATAGCGATTAGTGACCAAAATTTTGAGGGAAACAAAAAAGACAAAATTTGTTTTAAATTTTCTCATTAAGTGTTACTGCTACCAAATTTAAAGATTTAGTGTATTTATTTTCCCTATTTTTTATTGATATTACAATATTTTCTATTGTTAGTTAGGCAGTATAACAATTTTTTTAATGTACTATAGTTAGGTAATATTTATGTATCTTTAATCTACCTATTTAGCCTTCATTTAGTTTTTGATTTTTTTACTATAGATTATGGTTAGGGTAGACAATGAACCGAACAATTATGAATATAGTTCGGGATTCGACTTGACAATTGATTCATTGATATGTGTTCATGAATCAAATGAGTTGAACTTAAGTTGAAAATTAAGTTACTGCACTAAACGGCTTGAACTTGAACTATATATAGTTCGATTATATATATATACACGATAAAATTACTCTTGTGATATAACTATATTTATTTTTTTCTAAATTGACTTGTGATACCTTTAAATATTTTAGATAACAAAAAAAAAGTAGTTTCTGTTATTATAATTAAATAAATATATTGACACTACTACTATATATAAACAGTTCTACATTTTAAAAACAAAAATCATATATACATCTATAACAATATATACATGATTATTTTGGCTGGATTTCTTTTTATTCCAGCTATATCCTTAAACAAAATTGTTTTTAAAAGTAATTATACCTATAAAAAAAATTATAAATTTTAGTCAAAACAAGAATTTTATAAAAAAAAATATTATTTGTAATTTATACCTGTTAGCGCAGTTAAAAGTGTGGAGACACGCGCACAAAGTCTACACCTAGATTTTTATATCCAATTATATTTTCATTTATATTAGAGTATTAGGGTTAGATATATTTTTGCTCCTTATAAATATACCAACTTTTCGTTTAAATTCCCTTAAAAATTTTGTTAAGACTTTTAGTCCCTCAAAAGTTCTCTATCACTAATTGTGATCTCTACTTTTTAGACAACTCATGTCTAGCTTTCATATTTTTTAAAGAAATTTTTCAGATATATGTAGAATATTATAACAATCTCTCACAACCTTTATTTGTGTGTGTCTATATATATCATTGGTTATCTTCAGAAGAAAAAACTCATTGGCTGTGACAATATCATTTTGGATAAATTTATAGGCAAAAACTAAATAAATTATATGTACTAAAACTTGACAAAAATAATTATCTTTAACCTCCCCTAAAAAAAATTACCTTTACCTTTTACTAAGTAGATTTATTTTAAAGGTTATTAAAAAAAAGTAAAATCATTTTAAATGGAAAACTTAAAAAATTCGTTATACTAATTTTTTTAAAGTTATTTCATTTATTTTCTAAACTATATTAATTTTCAAACTTATTTTTAAAATATTTAAAAATAAATATAAATTGACACTTTCAATTTTTAAGAAGGTTGTCTTAAACGACCTTCCAAAACTTAGTTTGGTCTAACCTATTCTCATCCATAATGTCAAACCTCTCAATAGTTTTTTAAGCAATTGTTTACCATATAACTTTCGTTATAAGTAGCATTACGCAACTTAAAATTGATTTCTAGATTATAATTTTTTCATTTTCATGAACTCTCCTATTCATCTTTTTCAACACATTGATTTTTTTCTTCCGTGAGAATAACTAATTGTAATTGACAAGCTTTGTTAATCTAAAATAGAGACTTCAGAATCACAATATTTATTTGTAGTACACCTTTAATACAATTGAGCTGATGGAGATGTATAATCTTCCATCTAAAAGAAGTACAATAGTGAAGGTGTAAGAATTCAAGAATATGGCAAGCAAGCACCAAATGATTTTTTTTTTCTAAGCCAGGAGATTGGACAGACATCGGGGGGAAGAAACGACCTTCCAACAAGGTTGGCACCCCGCAGAACCCCCATCCTATGCCGCCAATCTCAGATAAAAAATTTCTTAAAAAAAAAGGGGGGAAAAAGTACATGAGGGTTTACATAAAAAGAAAAACATAATAAAAATAACGCAAACATATAGTAGGAGATTACGCCTGAAATAATCATCGGTCGGGTTTACTTACTTCCGGCTGAACTCCAAATTACCATAGTCCATTTTTTCTAGAAACCGGCATTGTTAAGACACACACAAATAACAAACACAAACCAACATGTGAACATGAGTAAACAAATATATATGACATCAACACATGAAATTGTGGATATGGAGCCAATGCATTGATTTTCTAAGTGCACTTGAAACCAGAGTTGTTCCTTCCACAATTGTTGAGAATGACACTCAAGGAAATAGGAACATCAAGATGGAGACCAAGGACTTTAGCTTTAAGGGCAGTGCAAAGGCAAGCAGCAGCTTCAAGATCAGCAAGACCTTGAATGAGTGAGCAACAAGGGAGTGTTGGTGGGGACCCCAATTTAACTTTGACCAAGTTCAACAAATTTGCACACACACCTAACTTAAGTGCATCTATAGGACATGTACCCTTTGGAGAAGGGTCGTATATTGGGTCTGGGATTGGAACTGGAATTTCAGGGACATAGTTGCAATTCACCATAGTGAAGAAAATAATATTGAGACATAGGAAAAATGCAACGTTAACCTTATAAGCCATTTCACAAAACTAATTAGTATTGCTAATAGTGACTTATAGATTAGTACTTAGTATTTATTTGAATGATGAAATATTAGAGAGTTTAGAGGGGATTTATATGTGTTAAGATTATGTAATGTTAATTAAATAATTATGTTAGGAAAACCCGTGAACAAATAATGTGATTATAATTGAGATTTAAGATGCTTAAATCAAGGTGGCACCCTGGCAAGGCAACACGGAATTCATATGATAGTTGCGTGAAATTTTGTTGTTTATAATAAAAATCAATGTAGCATCAAATGTGTATAGTGGTTTTTTGAAAATAATTGGATGGTATTGACATAAATAATTTTTTTAAATGAACTTATGTTAATACTGTACATGAATACTTCGATCTATGTATAAATAAATCATAGTTTACAAATATAAGCAAAGTTAGTTAATCACATAAATCAAAATGAAACTAGCTGGACCACTATCATATATTCATATGATAACAAAGCAGCCAGAGTGACCCTAGCCCTCAATGCCAAATTAATAGTTAAGAGATCTTACGTTTTTTGACCATCTCATCTCATCTCATTGATCTAATATTCATTAGTTATGTATGAACTGGTTTGTGCTCGATAATTGAGTTTTTCACAAGCTTTTTAGTATTGGGCATTCTTTCTGAAAAAAATTTGTTCTCACGTCAAAGGATTCTAAGAAACACCACGAAAATACCAAAATAATATCAGTGGGAGTTAACTATCGATGGAAATTGGGGTTAAATTTGTCATTTTATGGTGTTTCTTAGCTATGTTTGTAGTGTAAACAGCTGAGATTTTCTTACAGCTTACTACTACTCTCGTACAAGTATTTATTTATAAGCCAAAAGGCCCTACTACTATTCACCATAGTACTATTCATCCTAACACTATTCATTCTTACATAATTTTATGACATTAGTAACCGGGGCATATCTTTCTCGGAAAGCAATAAACGAGGGAACGCTTTCGACTTAGAGGAAGGAGAGAATATTAACTTCGAAAAGCAGGCGCATAGAGTCGTGAAAAGCAAAGACTCCGCTGAACTAGATTCAACTTCCCCTGAATTTGACTGAAGAAAGAGAACCGAATTCTTTCTGTGCTCTCATTATTTTTTTATGAATTATCAAGCAGAGTGGGAGACATAGGTTCATTTTAGGAGACTAAAGTTTTTTTTTACAAAAAAGAGAGTAAGTATTATAAAATTTTATAATCAAGTTATTCTTTTAAAATTTTGTAGAGGGTACGATATTGATGACTGGGTTTAGTCTGTTTAGATCATGTCTTGATAATGATCTTAAAGGGGGTATTTATAGTCCTCTTAGGCTTCTGATTTTGTGACTTAGGCCCTACGGGAAAGGTGGTTTCGGAGTCAAGGGCAAGAGGCGCGCCCTTGAAGAGGGCCAATGAGCCTTTGTAGAGGGCCAACGAGCCCTTTATGGAATATTGACGGCCCACAACCCCCAAACACGAGTCTTGGGACAAGGGGGAGTGGTTTGATTTGAGGGTAGCGTTCCAATAACATGCCTAACTCATTTTCTCTTAAGAAAGAAGAAAAAAACATCTCTAACTAGTTACTCCCTCCGTCCCATAATAACTGAGTCATTTGCAAAAAAAAAGTGTCCCAAAATAACTGAGTCATTTCACTTTTCAATACAATATTAATTATTTTTTTCCCTTTATAACTCTAATCAATACTACTTTTATCATTTCCAATTCAATATATTCAATTTTACATTTATGATAGTGGAGAATGCATCAATACTTAGCAAGTGCACTTAAAACTATTTTTCTCTCTCCTTCATCTATACATTTTTCTTAATACGTGTGAAATGAGCTTTTGACTCAGTTAATCCGGGACCGAGGGAGTAATCTATAGATTTTTGCTCTTCTCCCAACAAATTTCGCTCCCACCCAGCCAAACTAACCAAAATACATCTGCGTTAGTTAATTAACGCATGGGTAAATTAAACGTGACTTAATTTTACACATGTGTGACTTAAGTCACGCTGCGTGTGTTAACTCATGCCGCTTGAGTTAACTCACGCTAGGACAGAAGTGGATATATGTTTTTTGCTCTGTGAGTTTTGCATATATCATTCATGTCTAACTTGTGTAAGCTTGACAAGTCACAACACAAGAAAACAATTGTGATATGTAACATGATAATTGAAAGAAAGAAGGAATAAATTATGTTTAGGTACCAAATTGTGATACGTAACACAAGAAAACAATTGAAAGAAAGAAGCAGTAATAATTTCTCAGATTTCATGATAATTGATTTACTAGTAATTCCTTCGATTCAATCGTGAATCAATACTTGAATTAAATTAAATAAATTATAAGAAGCAGTGAAGAATGGAACTAATTGAAACCTTTTGTTGGCTAATGAATAGGATCAAAGAATTCTAGATTGCTTTTTGATAGTTTGACAATTTTAATTGAATTTTACACAGGAATGATAGAGCATGAGTTAAGTCACGCTGGGTTTATAACCTGCGTGAGTTAACTCACGCAGCGTGACTTAAGTCACACATGTGTAAAATAAACGAAATTGTAAGTCATGTTAATTTTACACTTGTGTTAGTTAACTAGCATGGGTATTTTGGTCAGTTTGGCTGGGTGGGAACGAAACTTGCTGAAAGAAGAGCAGAAATCTAATCTATATTCTAACCATTGTTACCAATGTTGGGCCTTATATACATTCAATTAACTTTACGTAAATAATAGCAAATTTTCTAAGAGTCGTTGTTTTTCCACCCTTCTCACCTAGTTTGGATTATGAAATCCAAAATGTTTTAGGGTGTTGAAGCGTGTCTTAACATATTTTTACACCATTCAAATTCTATAATCCAAAATGTTACATGGTTCGCAAGAAGCCAGAAGAGTGCGAGAAGAATTCTCATTTTCTAAGACAGTCATCTCATTGTGAGATAAAGATACCTATACCAGAGGAAGCAATTTCTATTCTTTCCTATATCCTTTATTTCAAACTAACAGCAACTTCTCCCTCAGAACAACTTTTTTAACATCAAGTTGGGGGGTAACTTTCAACAAAGTGTGTTGTCAAGGAAAGAAAAATAATGATCGTTTTCATTTTATATCTTCTAGTGAAATCACCTCATAATCAATCCAACATACACATTTAAATCCCTTTTACAATTAGCTTTGTCATCTATCAAACTCGTTTAACTAATGCACTCATTGTTTTGTTAATGATTTGTTTTCAGTTTTCATCTTTTAAGGATTCGTTGTACTCATTTAGGAGTTCTGAAAAAATGAATGGTTCAGTTCAGTCACACAAAAATAAAGAACCAATGATTGAAATAAACCTTAAGAAACACACATACTGAGACATAAATAAATATCTATATTGTGCAAATATTCACTTTGATTCTTTCTGCAGACAATTGGATTTGGTTCTCTCTGCAAACAATTGGTCTACTTCACAAAACTGACCAATTCAGTAAAAGATTCGGTACAAGAACATGCAAAATTTAGGATGGCATATTATCTAAAAATGTTACTCATTAAGGTATTTCGAAAGAAAAACGACCAAGTAATAATAGTACTGAAAATTTTACATAGGCCATATTTATGATTATCAAATTTCACCCTGCTCCTTTTCTTCCCTTATGGAAACATTGTTGGTATTGCTCAATGCATTTCCATTTCTCTCCAAGGACCCATTTCTATACAGATTATCCAATTCATCGAAGTAAGGGCAAGTTTTGCTATTAACAGGCCGTTTCTTGCCGCTCCCAACTGTCCTCCTATAGTACTTATTGATGTTTTCCCATTTCTCCTTGCACTTCTTCGCAGAACGATTGTATCCCATGCCCTGCAAAGCTCCAGCTATCTCCTCCCATATTGATCCTTTCGATCCCATATGACCAAACTTGTGTTCCAATGCGGTTCTTACTGCTATGAGCGCTTGTACTTCCACATCTGGCCATCTATTGTTACTTGGATCGCCGCTGTTGAAATCTCTTTTTTTATTGCTCACCTCAGCCGGCCCCACGTACTGGATTAAGGCTAGGCTGTTGGTGTTGTTGTTCATCTCAGCCGACCCCACGTTGTTGGTCAAGGGTGGGCTGTTGTTGTTGTTGTTCACCTCAACTTCATCCTCTTCTCTTATTCCGCTTCCTTCTGCTGGTGGAGGAATCTGAATTTCATAACCCAATAGTTTCTGAATCAGCGATATGAGGGCTAAACTACGAGACCTCTCAGCCGCTCTAGCTTCTTCGTCCTGCTTAATTCTCTCCATCTCCTCGCGCTTCCATGCTTCTTCTCTCTTTATCCTTTCCTTTTCCATCCTCTCAATCATTTCCACCAATTCTTTATGCATCTGCTCTTGCTTTTCCGTCATCTTCTTTACCAAATTTGCTGCAAAATCTTCCAGCTTTCTCGAACTCTTTCTCCTTCTCTTTCTTGAGCCGAATTCTTTAGTACTAGCAGATGAATTGCCCACGTCATCCGAAGACGAGCTGAAATGATGAAAACACAAATTCGAATCATTACCGTAAAAAGAAATATTCCATCAAACCCAATGTTTAGCCCCAAAATAAATGGATAATAGTTCCATACAATATATCCTTTGTCCAAAGTAGATTTATCCAATGTTGTCAATAGCAGATAGCAGAAAATAACAGTTAACTCAAATTCAACTACACTACCGTGCAATAGCGGCTATTTGACGACACTTTGTACTAAATAGCAGAAGAACAGCGATTTATTCAAATTCAGCGCTGCTATTCGACAACACTGGATTTATTACCTTATGAACTATTATATATGCTACATAAAAACTTGGATCCAGTAATTAAAACATAGCTAGTTAGATCCGAAAACCCCGCCTCAGGAAATTCTACATTTACTGCATTCAATCAATCTAAGCCCTCGAACCATTTAACATTGATCCAATAGTCCGAATTGTTTGACTAACAGTAAATGCTCAATTACACAACGATCGAAAATCCAAATCCAAATCCATATTACAAGACCTTGTATGATTTTATTTTTTCTTCACTAACACAACATGAAAATTGGCAAAAATTGTTCTATTTCTCTGCTCTTATCTCATCAAGATACAAATCTACAATGAAGACAGTAAAATAAACAACAATTTCTGCAACACAAGTTCCATGTTTTTTTTTTTACCCATCAAAATTTCTCACTAAAAATCACTTTTTTCTAGCTTTTCAAACGTGCTTAATTGAACAAACATACAAATTCAAATTGAATTAAAAAACTGAAAAATAACAGAGAGAACTAAAATTAAACCTAATTGTTTAACCATTGATTTTTCAACCAAAATAAAAAAGATAAAAAGATAAAAACTTTATGAATTAAAAAGAAAAAAAGTAAAAACTTTACAAGCCAAGGGATAAAAGAAGAACTTACCCGGGTTCTTGACAAAGGGGCAACAAAGAACGACCCGACCCGGATCCAGACGGGTCTTCAACCTTGATGGAAGGTGATAGAGGGGAGTGGTGAGAAGGGAAACCAGGAGGAGGAGGAGGGATGGACCTGATGGGGATGAGTTTTTGGGGATTGTGGTGGTTGGAGAGGAGGCCGGCGGCGAAGATAAGGTCGCCGGAGTCGGGAAATGGAGCAACATGGTCGGCGGCGAGGAGGTTCATGCTGTCCATATGGTTGTGTGGTAAAAATGAAACAAACGGCGGCGTGAGGGTTACTGCCTTACTGGTTACTGGCAGGTAAGAAAATAATGTGTAGGTTTTATACCACTATTATTATACTATAGTGTAAAAACTTTGGTAAATTTGTAAGTTGTCCTTCAAAATAATTAAAATTAAAAATACTTTCTTTTATTAAATATATCTATCTGTTCATTTTTATCATTTGCTTTTTTTATTAGTTTTAGTCTTTTATCTTATTGTTTGTGATTATGTCGTCTAAGTATGTCATGTTTTACTTATCATTTTTGCTCAAATTCACAAATTAACTTCGTTTGTTACATATTTTATCAATGATTTGATCGTTGATGTGACAATTCAGAGGAATGAGTGTTTCGGCCGATTTGATTTTGTCACAGTATTGTTGGCATTTATGTTATTAACTCGAATGTTCCGAGTTTGTTCGAAGATTCATCATTTTTTTATTTTAAATATTGTTTTGTTTGTGTTTTGAGTACTTTATCAATTTAAATGAATGAATATAATTTTTTATTAACAAAATCTTCAATATCAAACATTAATCATTCTATTATCCAATGTTATATATCAAAGTTCAAGTTCACAGCGTTTTAGTTGTCTAAAAATATGATTGATTATAGATGCGAGTTTGACGCATATTTTGTCATATAGGCACTAATGACTATAGTGTTCATTCTCATAGGAACTGGTAAAGCGTGACAACAAGGGTGAAAGTTGTTTGTAAGGAAGATTGTGAATGAATAGTGTTATAGCTACTTAATGAAGATTAATCGTAGATAAAAACTTTGATTATACGGAGAGGTTAGCGTCCAATATTCAAGAAAGATAAAGGTCTAAAAAGAATAATGATCAAAATGAAGGTTTAGTCAAAGTAGTTTGATTGTAGGGGTATTTTATATAGAATTTTCGGTTCATACCCGAGTCATCTCATTTCTTTATCTGGTGTGTGTATTAATTTCAGTACGTGGACACTAGTCAATAGTCAAATAAAAGTCAAAGATAAATTTTCTTTCTTTTTATTTTTTTTTATTTTTTAATGAAAGTATTTTTTTTCTAAATTAATATTTGGACCTTTGTATATAGTACTCTTCAATATCGATACTATTAAATAATATCGATACTATTAAATTTATTAATAATAATAACAACAATAATAAGAGTGGAGACTTACTTTACTCCATAAAAAAAATGCAAAATCCAATTTATTTTCTCGAAAAAAATAAATAAAACTTTCGGTCCCTAAAAATAAATTGAGACAACTGAAATACATGTTATAGTTACAATAGTATATCATTTTAGATGTATCTTCAAAATACATGGTATAGTTACAATAATAAGAAAAAGAGCCAAAATATGTGATTTATTGAAGAACAAATTATTTTCGAGCATTTTCTTTGGAAGGGATCAAGATGTATCTTTTGAATTATTGTCAAGGACTAAATTATCAATTTTAAGTTATTGTTAGGGATCCAATTTGTCTCTTTGATGGCGATAGTTCATGTAAAGACGATTGTATCGATTTTGTTTTCAAAGATTGAAAATTACTTTTACTTTTCTTTACAAGAACCGAATTGAGTCTTACAATTTTGTTGGAACATTGGTGTGAAGATGGAAATAAATTAAAAGGTTAGAAGAGTAAAGATTAAGTAATTAAAATTTGATCTAGTGTTGTGTGAATTGAAAAAATAGAGTATGGGAGGTCCCATATAAAATAGAACACACATCAGTAGTATTTAAATAGTGGTATTTAATTTTAAATACTCAATAATGATGAAAATAATAGTAATTATTATTTTTTATTCATAGATATCACTTCCTATAATTTTAACTTATGTTGGCTGTGATAAGATTGAGAATCCAACTGAATTTCTTATCTTTCCTTCGTTAATGGATTTGTTTCCTTTTGAACTTATCCGATTAGTTTGTTACTTGAGTTGATTTGTGGGTTGCTTAATTTTTAAGTTTACTTCATTCTTAATTTTCTCCAAATTAGTTACAAACTCTCCCTATAGAAGAAGAGATCATCTGGTTCAAAAATCACACCAAAGAGTTTCTATTTTGTCGAGAACTCTTTCTCTCTTCTCCCTCCAGCTTGTGTTGACGAGTTATTCTTCTCGTCATCTCCTTTTTCTGTCCATTCGGAAATAAGAGTGTTCTGAAGACCTTAGTCCATATTTGGTATAATGTCCCTTCAGAATTAAGAAAGGTCTTAAAAACATAGTCCCTTCGATAATATACGTTCCTTCGGAATAAAGAATATTTTTAAGATCATAGGTCCCTTTATCAGGAATAATGCCCCTCCAGAATTATGAATGATCTTAAGAGTATAGTTCCTTTCAACATTTTCTTCCCTTGAAGAAGTTTTTTTTTTTGAA
>Ga0315915_1007952_pt1 | contig 12520 bp, 9 predicted proteins | sample MpolbnodulesMG_FD_207738 | JGI IMG/M metagenome (GOLD analysis project Ga0315915, IMG submission 207738) | Medicago polymorpha root nodule microbial communities from Los Angeles, California, United States - branched nodules | ecosystem: Host-associated > Plants > Roots > Nodule | place: USA... | reverse complement strand
TTTGCAGCAAGGTCTTCATAGCCATTCTGTACAAGATCACTCATATCTTGCGCGTCAAACAAAGATCTCATCAAAGCACTCCATCGTTCCCAGTTCTTGCCATCAAGAACCAAGATATTTGATCCAAAACCGTTAGTGTTCATCTCGCTAAGTCTCAAGAAAACAGAGAAATCAATACACACACCTCACTCAGTGTTTCCCAATGATGATTCCCCTCACTTTTCACTCGTGTTTCCCTAAGATTTAACCACGCTCTCTATACCAATTGTTAGAACAATCACTCTGTTCTATGCGCAGCGAAAGTGCTTATGAAAATAAGCTGTTTTGAGCAAGATGAATAACTAACAGAAAATTGAAGATCTGAAAAAAGAGAAACAATGAATGGGAGAGTTTTTTTATTGAATCACACAACTACTCTACTATTTACAACACAAGGGAGTGTATATATACAACTAGATGTTGTAACAAACTCCTCTAACTAACTACATCAGAATCTGTCTTCAGAAGCTTCACTTCATAAGCTTTACTTCAGACGCACTACTTCAGGAGCTCCACTTCAGAAGCACTACTTCAGACGCTCCACTTCAGAAGCACTCTTCAGAGGCGCTACTTCAGAAGCATTCTTCAGACGCGCTCTTCAGTTATTGATTACTTATTCTAATACTAAATAGAGGAAGAACCCCATTATAGATGGCCTTAGTTGTGATTTAGTTATTAAGTTAGTTGGTTGATATTACTTACCTCATAATCAATATATAAAGATTTAATATCATGCATTCATTTGTCCTCATACTATTAATTCAAAAATCAATATTTCTATCTTCTTTTTTTCGGCTCTACCATACTTTTCAATGGTATGTTTCGGACAAACCATAAATGATTGGCAAAGAGAATGACACAAATAACAAAAAGAAATATCATTGTAAAAACAAAAAACAAAAAGAAAAAGCATTCATTGAAATAGAAGAAAGGACAACCCATGAAATACACATAAGCCAATTTCGTTTGCCATTGAGCTATTGAGGGCTTCACTACACTACACTCCCATGTTTTTTTAGCATATTGTGAAAGAATAGTACCTATCACTACTCTTGTTTGCTCTATCAAGGCACAAAGACAGGCTACCAAATTGACAATATCTTTTTGAAGAATGGACAGAAAAAGAACAGTGCCCATAACTAAGATACACTTTTCACTTGGTAACTCTCAATGTGCGGTCATAAAAATGTTATAGAACTTATAAAAATAACGAGAGAAAAATGATTTAATTAACGATAGTTATGAGCGACATTCCTTAGGAGCAACATTATAAGGTGTTACCATTCATCTAAAAAATTATCTAGTGTCACCACTTAAAATAACTCATGTTCGTGTTTCTTTGTTAGATGAAAATCATTAAAACAGAAACAAGATACTAAAATAATTTGATTGCATCAACTATCATATACAATCCCAAAAAAATAGCGAACTTTAGAAAGTTGTGTTGAAAACAAATTAGAGATTATGGTGATAGTACTTCACACATTTTAGAATCAATTATAATTTTAATATGGTCACAAGAGTTTGGATACACCATTTAGACACACACAAAAAAAACAAAGATAATTTTGATGAAGAAATAATTAAAGAACATATATTTTAAAAATCATTAAATGATGTTTTTTTGTATGTGTTCTAATTACGTGTCTAAACTCTTGTTAGTGCACAAAAATTACTCACCTTGCTCAAAAGGTATTATCTATCTTACCACCTAATCTTTGAAAATGGAAAGTGGTCTTCTAGACAAAAATGATAAATATTATCCTCAAAAACTAATCAACCAGCTTAATCATAAAAGGAAATTGTGACACTCATTTGAAGTACAAGAAACACATTACACATGAGTGAAGTAAACATAAAAAAAGGAGGAAAAAAATGTACAAATTAAAAAACATGAAAACCCCATTTTGAAGTTCTATTTAAATTTAAGTCCTATTTTCATCATAGATCGAAATTCTTCAAAATCTACAAACCCATCTCCATTCTTATCAACCCCTTTAATCATACGCTTACAATCCCTTAAACTACAATTCTCACAACCAAGATTAACCAAAACTCTCCTCAATTCCTTAGGTGAGATTAATCCATTCTTATCAATATCAAATACAAGAAAAGCATCCATTAAGTACTCATCATGATCATGCTCTTTTCCTTTGCCATAGTTTCCATCTTCTTTCAGGACAAACATGAACTCATCAATATCTACAAATCCATCTCCATTGAAGTCCAAAACTCTTATCATGCTCTCAGCTTCTTTAGCAGCTGTGCATTTGTTATATCCTAGACATGAAAGCACTTCACTGAGCTCTGTGGTTGAAATCTTTCCGTCGTTGTTGGTGTCGATAAGCTTGAAAATTTGTCGAAATTGGCTAGATTCTTCGTTTTGAATGAAAGAAGAGATTGATATATCAGAAATGGAACAAAGTTTGATGTTGGGTGGTCTTTTTGGTTGGTTGGAGGGAGATTTGGTCTTATGAAGAAAGGTAAGGCAACAAGTGAAAGTTTGGAACATAGCTGAAGGAGAAATGTGAATAAGAAGAGTGTAGTGATTGGAAAGTTGGTAACAAATGAAGTGATAAGAGCACAAACTATAGAAAGTATATAAGTAACTTATTTATAAAAAATAAAAAAAGGAGAAGCCAAAATAATATTAAGGGTTAAATATGGTTTGATTACTAGATGGAGATCAAATTTTATTTATCTATTGGTCGAACTCTAGATTATTAGGGGCTCTTTTCCCGTGAAATTGAAGGGTTACAAAAAAATATATTAGGTGTGAAATATGATTTTGTCTTTATAAATATTTCAACTTTTCATTTTAGTTCTTCTAAAATAATCTCCCTACTTTTCAGTTTCTCAAAAGTTTTCATCGCCACTTTTAGTCCATGTTTTTAAGTCAACTTATGTGTGTCAATTGAAATTTTGAAGTTTTTTTCACAATCTTATTTAGTACGTAATAGAATTCTCATTTAAAAAGTTGAAAATTTTTTAACAAGGAATGAATTCAAAATGAATTTTTATGTTTTTTGCGCTTAAAAAATTATATTTATTTTGTTTAGTTAAAAGAAATATTTTTTTTAGACATTCTTATAATATTATAAACATTATTGTAAAAATTTATTCAAAATTTCAAATGATACACATAATTTGACTTAAAAGCAGCGACTAAAAATAATGATGAAAAACTTTTTTAGGATCGACAGTAAAAAAAATACAAACATTAAAATTAAAAAATTGAAATATTTATTGAAAACAAAAACATATTTAACTCTAATGTCATTAATAATTTTTCTAAAATAAAAAGATTTCATTAATAATTATTTTACGAACAACTATATGAGATCTAAGCTTTGTTCTTTGAATAATTGTAAAGGATAATAAGTGTGGGCATAATAAAAAATGTTTCATAATTATGGAAGAGGCAAAAAAATAACACTCAAGATTAATTCAACTAAATAAATATTGAATAACTATATCAATTTTATGGATGAGGATCATGTACACTCAAAACATTTCATTCGATTAATTAATTCAATGGTTGAGACATGAGATGTTGATCTCTCAGCCGTTGGATTGTATGGGCTGGAGACTGGAGAGAATTCAAGGTGGTATTATTACATGAGGCTATATGAGATGTATAATAGCTTTATGACAAACCTCTTTTGTCACCTTGCAATAATTCTCCAATCTTTACGAGGATTTTCAAGACACTCTGTGAAAGGGTGACCACTTTCTAAGACAAACCTGGCGCTATCCACCCACAGATCTTGAAATTCTAATCATCAGATCACTTACACGAGCAGATAAGGATGGTTTTAGAGATATTGATCACTTTTGAGTTTGATTAAGGTGATTTAGGTGGATAGTGGAAAAGTCTTTTAAAATCACGTGCTTGTAAAATTTTGGCCTGACGCTACTTTTCGCCACTAAGTTCTATTTGGTAAAAATAACAGACGTTTTCAGCATTGGGGGACACATACGCGCCCAACGCACAGAAGGAGGTGTTAGACGTCAAAAAACTTTACACTGGGGCACCTAGCACATGAAAATAGGCGTCTGGCGCCCAAACATCCTCTCACATGTGCCTGGTGCAGAAAGCCTGGAATTTTAGTTCAAGTTCAAGTGGAAATTCTCCCTATAAATTCAGCATTCTTTATTCACAATTTCTCATTCAGAACGAAGCGGTTCAAGAGGAAGGCAAGCACTAGAAGCTTCAAGGAAAGAGTCTCTCTTCTCACTCAAGGTTTTTCTAGGGTATGTTTTATTTCTTTTGTAATTTGTTTTTAGTTACCATGGGTAACTAAATCTTTTTATGCTAGGATTCTAAGATGAACATATACATTGTTTGTTGGACGATTATTTAATTTAAAGTCTTTTATTTAATTATTTTTTGTTCGCTATTTAGTTTTACTGTAGTGCGTAAGATTTGTCTCCTCTGAACCATAACCCTGAATTAGACACTTAGGCTTTGTTTGGGAGTTTGGAGGGGAGGGGAAGGAAGGGCTTTGAGAGGGACGAAAAAATAAGGGAAAATTGAGAAATCTTTCACATTTTTTGAAAGAGTATTTTTTTAAAGGGTGATAAATCAATGCTTATGATTAATATATTTTTAATTTTAAGAATATTATAACAACATAAATTAAATTTGAAGAATTCACATAAATCCTCAAACCCCCCAAAACCCTCCTCCAATACAATTTTTTAATTCCTCCAAATGAGAAGGGTTTTATATTTTGAAGAAAAATAAGCCCCCAAAACCCCTCTCAATATCCTCTATTTTTTCTACTTATTCCTTCCTTTTTTTTTCTTTCAAACTCTCCATTTCCTTTCCCTCCAAACTCACAAACAAAGCCTTAGGGAGGTGACATACCTAATACTGATGTATATATGTCTAATCAGGAAGTAATTAATTAGTAACTAGCGGAACAAACCGAAAGCGAGCGTACCCTGATGTAATTACTTAGGGAGGTGACATACCTAATATTGATGAGCATCTGCTGAAATCAGGTAGTAACTAGTTAGTAATTAAGGAAACAGTTGACTTCATGACTTAAATCAGCCCATTAACTTCATTCTTCTTTCACCTTGGTAATGTAGACGTTGATAGGGCTGCCCAATTGTAGAACTACCAAGAGGAAGAATGTGCTATGTACTTCTAGGATTCATAGATGAGGGAACCTTTAGGAACACTGGGAAGTCATACCTTTGAAAATCTAGCAACTCTAATTTAAGTTTATGTTTCAATTACCTTTGAACGAGTAAAACCCCTACAAACTGTCACGTGGATCAGCAGGTGCAACTCGACAGGCGGAGAAATAAATCTACATCTCAGAGAGCTTAGACCCCACACGTAAAGATCATTGTGTGACCAGCATGTGCAACTTGACAAATGATTAGGTTATATTGTCCCAGAAGCTCATCATTTAAATAGTCTACTTAGAATAATTGAATGTGACTTGACTGTGACATGAGAGTTGTATACCATCAGCCTCTACTCAAGTTGGATCAGATACGGACATCGCATGGTCTGTTATCTGTCAAAGTATGTGTTGCGTCAGTTTGGATTTGTCTAGACCATTCCAATACATCCAACTCAATCTGCTCCACCTATGATGACCTGGTAACTCTTAGCGCAGCTATGGTTTCTTCTAATGCAAGCAATCATAGATTAGGGTTTCTAATGAAGGAGATGAAGTTGGTTATGGTAGTTAGGGTTTGTTATAGATTGATGAAAGAGAGAAAATAATATTGGAAAGTTGTTATTCTCATTTTTTATGAAATTGAGTTACAAGCAAGTATTTATGTACAGTGACTTAGAGAGCAAGTCTCTTGTAACAACCTAACAAACTTATCCCAAAAAAAAAACTAACTCTTAATCACTTGCTAAACATGATTATGGATTAAACATAAACTAATAGTAACAGGTGTATGTGGTCTATACTGACTTTCTTGATCATGTATTGTTTGTCGAGGACTTGTGAGCTATTGTGTTGCATGATTTCTAGATAGCATATGGTACATTAGATGGTATTTCAGGGTTTCACATTCGTACATGCTTCCTAGACCCATGGGAGATCCTTTTCGGCCACATGAGCATGAGGTGATTGATGAGATTGTTACTGAACATGAGGGAAACATGTTGCAGGTAGGCACAATCCATAGCTAGGCCGCATCAAGGAGATAGTCGTTGGGTTATTGGCTAGTCGTTGGCTAGGCCGCATCAATGATATGTTAAGCTTTGATGTGTGTTGTAATTTGGCATATATTTGTCAAAAAGTGTGTTCTATGTCACAAATGCTCTAAATTTCTGTGTTAAAACATTTTAGATTATATAAATATGAAACCACATTTTATTTGAATTATATAATTCAAAATGTGTCAACATATGTTGTTAGAAACTGGTGTGGTGGGTGGCTTGTCACATTTCAAATTATGTAATCTAAATTATTAATATTTTGTTCGGATTATGTTTTTTGAATTGTTTTGATGCTAGAATTGGAGCAACCAAGATAATTTGTTGGTGTTTTTCGAGTTTTAGAGGATTCAAATCATATAATCCGAAAATATTATAAAAAGAAAAATGTTAGCAACACACGTTTTATTATACATTTTTCAACACTCTCTTTGATTGGTTAAAAGTCACATGGGTGTCACCAAATTGATATGGGACCCACATAATTTGACGGGATCTATGTGAGTTTTAACCAATCAAAAAGAATGTGTTAAAAATTTTAAAATGTGTGTTGCTAGCATTTTTCTTTTTATAGTATTTTTGGATTATATGATTTGAATCCTCTAAAATTCAGAAAACACATACAAATTACCTTGGTTCCTCCAATTGTAGCATCAAAACAATTCAAAAAACATAATCCGAAATGGGTAAAATGAGAAATTTTGAGGGACGTGTGAGAGGGTGGAAGGGTTGAAAAATAAATTCTCAAAAGTTTTTCTTATTTCACTTCCACAGTCCAACAATTGTTTTGTTATCCACCTGCTATAGACTCCGCAGGAATCAGGACTGCAACCGGATCGATGAAAGCAATTTACTTTGACAAATGTATTTGGGGAAATATTTTATACAAGGTTAGATTAGAAGGTTTTGAGTGTCATCATCAGTTCATCCTCTGATTCGATTTTGATGACAATGCCACATAGTATATAGTTATAAGTTACAACTCAATAATATTAGCAACAGCTTGTGTAGCAAACAAATAAGCCAAATAATTGAACGTATCAATGACTTGTGATTTAAAAAACCAGATCTCTGTTCACACTTGAAGCAACATATTTTTCTTAATCATCTTCAGCAAAATCACAATTTTCTTTATAACGTCAACCAACTCGTAGTCATGTTTTACAACTAGCAAATTCATCATCAGTGCATCATAAAACAGGAAAATCTCTATAAATTAATATTTACAGGATATAATGCAGCAGTATGCCTCTTGGTAATAATTATTGATTTTAACTGGAAAAGCTAGGCTTCTAAAATACAAAACTAAGGAAGGTGTAGTTAGCACGAAATAATTACCAACTTTCCATACACTGAAGTATATTATAGACGTGTAATGCAAAACAACCAAAAAGTGGAGAAAATTATGAACAAACGAGATTGAAACAAAAATATCCTACATCTCAATGCAGGGTTAGTCTTGCCCAAATGATCAACATGACTGTAGTAAAACAGGACCAACTGATAACCTAAGCATACCACAAAGGGCGACTTGGACCTCATTTGACCCATGTTCACAACTTACCAAACTAGTGAGGAGAGGGAAAAAATGAGACAGGTTTTTCTCAAAAGAAATATCATCCAAGCTACAAATGGCCTGCAGAGTAGCCACAACAAGAGGTGAACGTGCAGCTAATTCTCTCCGCTTCACAGAGCCTAAAGGAATTGACCAATGTGGCTTTATCCTATGAGAAGATTCCGATTTTTCTTCACAACCTGCAACTTCAATATAAAACTCCAAAACCTCCTGACAAAGCCGAACAAGATGAGAATCTACTTCCTCATGACTAGGTGGCTTGTCGATAACAAGATTCTGTAAAAATGTAAGGCATATTTGGTACGACTCATTTTCAAGACGTAACAGTGGAGGGTCTTGCATTTGGGTCATAGAACCATACTCTTGAAGCTTGGAACGCAATATAGTATTGTTGTTTATGTCGTGGGCATGTAATGCTACACCATGCAAAGCATCAAATAGGACTAGCATGGTTTTCGCTGAAAGGTGAGACCTAAACATGTTGTAGACCTCCATCACAGCCTGCCAATTTCAGGAAGAGTAAACGTCATTTTTCAACATCAAATGCACCTATTTTGACTGGGATACATACATGTGAATACCAGTGCAAAAACATTAAATTGGTGAGGTATTGAATGAAAAAGATACATTTTCTCCCTTCCGACGCACATTCCTAATACTATTCAAAATTTTAAAGGCACTAAAATATTAAGAATCCAATCATAACAACATTAACAGATATTGATCAAGCAGTCCCTGAATGAAGTCAACTAACTAAATGCTACAGCTAAAACTCATGGGCTCCTTTATATTTATTTTTTCTAAGGAATTTTGACAAATTCTGGAGGAGTTGAAATTTTACCTGAATCAATAAAATCTGAACAGCTGCTCGGCATTTTGCATCAGCAAAATAAGCATAGAGGCGACGAACTCTTAGGCTTTCTAAATCATCTGGTGACCCAGACTCGACAAGATCTCCTCTATCATCATCAGCTGTTGAAGCATACTCTTCATTTCTAGCCACAAAGTCTTCACTTTCGAGGAATGAAAATTTAGGTAGTGTTGCATTTGCTGCTTCTTTTATTGACAAAACCACCTCTAACCACTTGTCATCAGAAAATAGCTCTCCAGCGTTATTCATCAATCGAACAAATGCAGCAATACCTATGCCAGCAAGGCTTTGATGAGGGCGCTTTATGAAGCTTACTAGGAGCATCAGGACCTTTCTTAAAAGAGGATTGACGGTGTTGTAAAAGTTGACAAAAAGATCTGCAACCAGTTGGAGGGCTACTGTGCATGTCTCATAAAGCCAGTCTTGATCAAGCTCACCATTATTGTCTACTTCATTGACCTGTGGACTACTCCCTGAAGGATCAATAGCATGTCGAACATGATCAAATATAGGAAAGAGGACAGACTCAAATATTCTTTCCCATAAAGGTAGTGAAAAGAGATGGCCATGATTGCCTAAGGTTTCAAACAGGACATCCAGGGCACTCTTCCTAACCTCAGGCCTTGGGTCAAAGCTAAGCTCAGATAGACCTGCAAAAAAAATGAAGAAATACATTTGCAACATGTTAAGCTTCTCAAAACATAGCAGGATGGTAACTTGAAGCACTAATCATTTGACAGAGTTAAGAAACATCATCCTTGTCTAGAAAACTTAATATATGTCCTCACCTGCCAATAAAGGAAACCAGAAATTGACATGATCACCCTTGTTGGTCACCTCTGCACTATCTTGGTTCCCATCTTTTCCTTCTTGAGGTGTAAGTATGGAAATATTTCCAGAAACTTCCTTATCTTTATTCCTGGATGATGAGCCAAAGTCTCCTTCGGCTAGTTTTGTTGCACAGAAACGAAGAAAACCAATGGCATTTAGGCTAATCTCTTGGTTGAATCTACTATTGGTGAATGCAATTAGACAATTAACACAGTCAGTGAAGGTGGTGGTTTCAGTCTCAGTAATGTATGGAAAGTAATCTCGAATAATCTTCTCAATAATTTCAAAAGCCAACAGTACAATGTTTTTGTGGTCATCATAAGCTGCTGTAGTGAACACCTGAAATCAAGTCTATGAGCAATAAGTAGAGGACGGGAACCAAAAGGAGGGAAAAGAACTTCGACAGACAATCAAAACAACATTTGTGTTAAATGAAGCTCTCTATAGAAAAGAGTTTATCAGCTCTACCATAAACATGCTCTTCCACCCCGATTTGACATTGTTGACACGAGATAGAACCATTTGAGATACACATCTGATAATTAGTTCTCTAATTTCAACTGCATTACTCTTTCGCATAACAATGACAAAAGGCTTCATGAATTCATTTTGAAAATTATAATTAGCCAACTCTTCCCGCTCCAGAAATTTCATTGACAACTGGCGCAAGGAATCCATTGCAAAAATGGCAATTGAAAGGTTTGCAGAACATCCGATGGTTACAAAAAAATCAGAGAGAACATGCCAGATGCTTGACCACACAAGCCGGATCCGGTTCATATTATAGTGCCTGTTATACAATAATCATGTAAAAACAAAATAATTTAGGCAGTGGTGTATAAACATCAATCAATCATGAAAGTAAATCTTATGCTTAATGCTATGCCTGAAATTTGGGTTTCATTGATTACAGTTTTAAAAAAATAAAAAATTGTAAGTTAAAAATTAACCTAGAGCTGTTTTTGTTCACATTTTTTATTTTCAAAACGTACGGCACCCCTAGCCTCTGTCACTGCCCAGTATCCTCCACAACCGCCAACAACAACTTCCTGTACCCTTGACTGCCGCCAATGTTAAGTATCCTCCACAACCACCAACAACAACTTCCTGTACCCTTGACTGCCGCCAATGGTAACAACACAGTCACCACCCAATACCACCTGCCGTTGCTTCCCAACACCCTCCACCACCATAATTGCTTCTAGGAACGAACTGCCACAGCCCAACATATGGTATCGGGTGGTGACAGTGTTTTCAATATTAGCAAATTGTTTTCTCACTTCAAAACTGTTTTCAATATTAGCACAGATTTTTAACCCTTTTTTTTAAAAAAAAAAAAGTTCAAAATTGTTTCATTGAATAGTTTTAGACGGATAGGAACACAATCAAACACGCCCCTTTCTTTTCAGATAAATTATACTTTCCTGTCTTAATATTTGGACGCACTAGAGTAGCTCCATCAGTAAAATTAAGTACTTTGCCCATTGTTTTAACATCCTAATATGTGTTCATTTTATAAACAAAACAGCATATATGCTCTGAATGATCAAGTGCCAAGTGTTATTAAGTTTACTGCTTTTGAATAACCCCCAACCCTTGAGCAGCAAGAGCCATGAGAAAAAATAAAAGGTTAAGATGGAGAACAAATATGTAATGTAAATGAAGTAGGTGAGTAGTACATACGCAATCTCAACCATCTTTGTAAGGCTGAAAACACGAGGATCAGATGGAGATCTTAGTTCGTCGATAGAGAGCTTGCATAGAGCCTTAACAAAATCTATTATGGCCTCACTGTTCAACTTCTGACTCCGAGTGAATATGCGATTCATTTCAGAACTTCCAACTTGTTCCAACATATTCAAATTGGAAACCAGGTTATTCACCTGTTCTGATGTAACTGCTCTAGAAGCATTACCGCCAATTCCAGCACTATCGTATGAACCCCGCATCAATGTGCCAGATGCATAATGCATCCTCCCAGGCCCTTTCTTCTTCAAAACAGGAAGAATAGTTGATTTTGCTTGCTTTGTTTTTTCCAAATCATTCTGAGGAAAGGCAAAAAATGTAGCATCTGGTGGAGCGCCCTCTCCAAGAAGATGTAGATGCTCAAATCGGGAAACACAAGTCAATATATGCTCCCAAGCTCCTTGCAAGTAATTTCCATCCTCATCAGCAATAGTAATTATTTCCTATCAACAATAAAGATGGAAAATTCAAAACCATTTCACGCTATCAACAAAAGCTTAACATTTGGTAAGTTCCAATAATAATTACCACTTACTTAAAATAATTGTTGCATGTTCTCAGATATCATTTCAAGGATCATTTTACGCTAATGCAGCAAAATTTCCCCGATAACTCCTATAATTTAGTAAATATGACATTTGAAGAAGGGGAGTCCAAACTATTTTAGCCATTTTGATAGGCATATAATCATGAAAGTACTTCCAGAGTGCGTGGTTTTAGATAGGACAAAACAAAGTATTGAGAATAATGAAGGATAACACCATCTACTAAAGAAAATGAGAAAACGTGGACTTGATTTTGAAATAATAAAATATGCCATAGGAAAGAAATGAATTTGAATACATCAAAACAATTGTGCATTTTGAAAGGGAGCATTAACATTCTTGAGTAGGAAGTATTTTAGTAACACAATGAGAATTGTTAATTGATAATGAGTTCAGCTTATTATATTTATTGTTCATAAGCCGTTTAAAAGTGAGCATGAATTTCACCAACCTTGATTGCATACACATTCTTCTGCTTAATATCTGCTGGAGAATGCAGAGAGGTAAACTTTGCTAATGAAGTCACAAAAGCATCTCTATGAGTCTTCATAGACATTACAGAGGTAACATGAATAGCATAGCGGAAGCCTTCAAGACAGAGACATATTACAACCTCATCATCACTTTGATCGAGAGCTACACTGAAAGCAGCTAACATCGGTGCCCAGCACACCTCTATCATGAATCTGAGGATTACAGCATCTGTTGCTGCATAAAAA
>Ga0315915_1007951_pt1 | contig 12521 bp, 10 predicted proteins | sample MpolbnodulesMG_FD_207738 | JGI IMG/M metagenome (GOLD analysis project Ga0315915, IMG submission 207738) | Medicago polymorpha root nodule microbial communities from Los Angeles, California, United States - branched nodules | ecosystem: Host-associated > Plants > Roots > Nodule | place: USA... | reverse complement strand
TCCTTTTATTGCGTAAAAAACGATATTTTTAATTAGCGCAAATGTTTTAAGATTAAAACAAAATCTTATATCTTTAACATAAACCTCATATAAATCGGATCAATTTAATTATTATTTATTTTATAAAAAAAAAGAAAAAGCAATACAATTAGATATATTAATCCAAACAAAGATGTGTTAAACTATTACGTATACAAAATTACACACACCAATAAATAACACAAGCCTTGTGGGACTAAGTCACAATAAGGCTTGAACCAAAATAAAATGACATACACCCATTACTTTGGTTTAATTAATTACTTAACATAATCTAACACGTGTGATTCAAAATTTCTGAAAGAGTAGACAAATCGATGAAATTAAATTGAGAATTGAAGCTTCGTCGTTTTGGTCTTCTTCCATTTTGCTCGAAGAAGCATGAATAAGCAAGTTTCATCAAGTCAACGTAGAAATTGGAAGGAGAATATGGAAGTTTAATAAATTTAATTCTTTCAAGTCTCAAGTCATCACAACATTTTCTATAAACGATAAGCTTCCTTCCTTCAACAAAGTATTGAGCTAATTCCTTTTGCTGATCTTGCAGGTAAAATTTAATCTATTTTTAACTTTTTTTTGGCAAAATAGACTAGTGTCTAAAACTCCGGTCCACGGTCTATTGCAATGTTTCTACCAAATGACCTATTATATCTTACGTATGTTTCATGAGCTTTCCATCCTAACATAGTTTCATTTACCAGCGACTAATTAGAAAATAGTTTGATATTCACAATTTTTCCAACTTTTTTCCTTGAACTTCTTTTGGTTCAAAGATATGATGTTTTTACCACCATCCCTTCTTCCCTAAAAGGCATCCATGTTTCATGATAAAATGCAGGCTTGGTTCTTACGTACCTCTCAATTTGAACCTTGATCATTGGCTATCAAACCGAACTCTCATGGGAAATATGCATGTAGTATACTCAAAGCATAAAATTTCGTCTACGAAACATTGTCCAACATTTATAAAAGAACTATGCCATCAATTTTCTCTTGAAGATCTTAAGAAATCAACCAATAACTTTGATGAAGCTCGAAAACTTGGACAATCACTATACAGTATAGTGTACAAAGGTTATCTTAAACATAATGGTGAAAATGAGTATCCAGTAGCATTGGAGAGGATGACACTTAGATTGGGCGATTGGATGTTCAAGAAGGTAATTGAACTCCACAGCCAACTTCATCATCCGAATTTGATATCTTTAATAGGATTCTGTGACCAGAAAGATGAGAAAATTATAGTGTATGAGTACATGTTCAATGGTTCTCTCTATGATCACTTACGTTCAAGGGATTTAGAATTACTCTCATGGAAGAAAAGGCTTGAAATATCCATTGGAGTTGCAAGAGGACTACACTATCTTCACACCGGAGCAAAGCGCACAATATTTCACTGTGATATAAAGCCTCGAACCATTCTTTTAGATAACCAAATGGTACCAAAACTCGCACAACTTGGAATTTCCTTGCAAGAGAAGCGTTCTAAATCAAAGCCAGCAATGATTAAACTCGACACCAATGAACTCCAAAACATTATTGGTAATTTATCTTCTTTTATTTTTAGAGGAAGCACTGAAATTAGGTATGGAATTCTGGTTGAAACTGTTGCGTGCATCATTAGTAGGATGAAAAACATCACATTTTATATTATTATTATTTTTTAAGTTTTTTCTTTTTTTAATGTAGAATTTGGTGCAATGAGAAAGATAAAGCTTAGACATGATAGTCCCTAAATGCTCAGATTTTGTCCTTCTTAAAAGACCAATGTATTCGAATATTTTTTTCTCAAGCACTAATTATGAAAGAAAATTTATGAAAAACTAAAATGGTATATGCAAAGTTTTGTCTATAATTTCACAAGTTAAGTTACACAAAATGCTTTTGTTGACAGGTTCGACTGGCCATGGTTACATGGCGCCAGAGTGTGTCCGAACAAATACTTTCACAGAGAAATGTGATGTTTATTCCTTTGGTATGGTTCTACTTGAAGTAGCAGGCACAAATTACAAGAATACTATCTTTGATAAGATGGTCATGTTAGAAAAGTCATCTAATCCAGCAAACTTTTTGGAGCGGTTCCCTCCTGATGAGATTATTGATCCCATTCCCATGAGATTGATAGCGTCGCAATGTTTGAAAGTGTTCATGGATATCATGAAAAGATGCTTGAATATAGAACCAAATGAAAGGCCGACGATGGGTGAGGTTGAGGTTGAACTTGAGCATGCTCTGGCACTGCAGGAGGAAGCAGATTGCGGAAAAAGTCATGGTGATTTTACCTTTTTCCAAGCACCAGTTCTACAATATTAACCATGGTAAGCTCCCATTCGAGCTGAGAATAAATTTTATGGATGTTGTGCTTCTAAATACAATTCTTGGAATGAAAAAAAAGGAAAGAAAAAGAAAATGTATACTCTCTCCCTACACTATCTTCACACTGGAGCAAAGCGCACAATTCTTCACTGTGATATAAAGCCTCAAACCATTCTTTTAGATAACAAAATGGTACCAAAACTCGCGCAACTTGGAATTTCCTTACAAGAGAATCATTTTAAATCAAAGGCAACACCGACTTAACTTGACACCAATCAACTCCTTAACATTATCCTTACTAGGATGAAAAGCATCACAATTTATATTTCTTTATGTTTTATCCTTTTCTAATGTAGAATTTGAGTGTTTCTTAATATACCTCACGCCTAGTACTACAGGGTTGACTTGGTGCATAGAGTATGCTTTTATATTAGTTCTAATTCATCCTTACAAATTCAGTTTATAATGTTCAAGGAATCACTCTTTACTAACTTTTTTAATGTGGCACTTAGGTTTATTTCAATGAAAATGTTAAAGCTTAGACATGATAATCCCTAAATGCCCTGGGTTTCTCCTTTTTAAACGACTAGTGTTTTCTGGAATTTTCATTTTCAAGCACTAATAATGTAAATAAAATTCTGAAGAAATAAAATGGTATATGCAAGTTTTGTCGATAATTTCAGAAGTTAAGTTAGTTAGAATGCTTTTGTTGACAGGTACATCTGGCCATGGTTACACGACGCCAGAGTGTGTCTGAACAAATACTTTCACAAATAAATGTGATGTTTACTCTTTTGGTACGGTTCTACTTGATGTAGCATGCAGAAACGACAAGTATACGATCTTGGATAAGATGAAAATGTTCTTGGACAAAATTGAGTTCTTAGAAGAGGATATAATTAATGCAATTAGCTTTTTTGAGAAGTTCCTAGATGCTGAGATTATGGATCCCATTCTTAATAGAATGATTACACCAAAATCTTTGGCAATGTATATGGATATCATGAAAATATGTTTGAATATAGAACCAAATTAAAGACCAACAATGGGTGACGTTGAGGCTGAATACAATTCTTGGAATAACAAAGAAAAGAAAAAGAAAATCTATCCTTTCCAAATGTTCCTGTCACAACGATTTCAATTTTAATTTGACAAATATTTATGAAGATTAAAAGTTTTGGTAGTGACTATCAAAAGTTACATCAATGAAGTAAAAACAAATTGTCGACAATATATGTGAACATTGACAAGACGAAGGTGGTGTTAGATGGAAGATTTCAAGATCAAGACCAAACACACAAGTGAAGATGAAGATTGTTCTAGAATCTCGAATCAAATTTTGTTATTGAATCAATGGTGAGAAAATAATACATAGCATGTCAATCTAACAAACTATTGGTATTCAATCTAACTAACTCTAACTAAGATCAACGAGTCTTCATAACTAACTCTACTAGGCTATTCTAGGCGATGTTGTACTCCACATAACAATTAACAATCATATGGTTGATTGGCTATAATTAAGTTAAAAACTAATTACTTGGTCTGCAAGTAAACTCTTATTCACTTATTTCGTTATGCTTAACACTCCCTCAAGATGAACATGGTAGATATTCAACATGTTGAGCTTGGAAATGAATGAGTGAAAACTTTTAGTAGGCAATGACATAGTAAAAAATTCTGCAACCTAAAATCTAGAATTAAGAAGAAGTAGTTTGTAGACACCTTGTTGCACCTCAATTGGGAATAAGTTTGGACATTAAAATGTATCATCCTCATTGGTCCGTAAAATGACAAATGATAGATACATTTTAGTTCTTCCAAGATTCTTCATGAATCAAAACTTTGTTTGGTAATATTTTAAGCAGGTTAAATTTTACAACGAATTGTTAATAATATATTTTTCATTTGTTTGTTGCATTTGTTTTATTGCCTTGCGGGTTGTTAGATACAACAATTGGCAAAGAGGAGACACATTAAATATGTTGTTTATTTCGTTGGGGAAAATCTTCGATTAAGGTATGGGATAAGAGTGGGTTCCAATCCATAAGTGTTGATGGTCGGATTAGACAAGTGTATTAAATCGTTTAGCAAGTAATAAAGTGATATGTAGAGTATCGTATGGTATCCACAAAGACCGCGTTACTTATTTGGGAACAATAAAATAAATAAAGATATAACAGTTTAGAGTTTTGCAATTTAATCTATTTGCAACATAGCAAAGTTACTTGTTTGATTGCAGAATGTTAGGGTTGGTTAGAATTCTTTAAATCCCCTCTGTTTACACTACTAAAAAAACAAAAATTAGTGAGGGAAAACGTGAAATCTCTCTCTAATTCAGTCACTAAATTTTGCGACCAAGGAATTTGTGAGGAATTTCATTTTTTCCGTCACTGATTTCCCTCGCTAATTTTGCTTTTTCTAGTAGTGTTATTTGTTGGAATTAATTAACAGTCAAGTAAAATTCAATTATTCTAAGTAGACTATCTAAGTGATGAGTTCATCGGGACATGATAACCTAATCAGTTTTTCAAGTTGCACCTACTGGTCACACGATGATCCTTACGTGCGGGGTCTTACTCTTTTGGTCGATTATGGTCTACCCTCCGCCTGTTGAGTTGCACATGTTGGTCACACGATGATACTTACGTGTGGGGTCTTACTCCCTCAGGGTAATTGAAACATAAACTTAAATTAGAGTTCCTAAATTTCCAAAGGTTCCAGTGTTCCTAAAGGTTCTCTCATCTATTTATAGGACACAAATGTGGTAAGTTACAAGTACATGAAGAGTCATTAGACTAAATGTCAATAACGATGAATATGTACATTCACTCATAGGAGTTAAGGAACATAGAAAGCCTTAGGGAAATGGACATCCACATCATATTAATATTATTCATAACAAAGAATTTATTATATCATCTTTTTTGTTATATTGTTGGTGTCATTGAAATAGATAAACATGTTTAGTTTGGTTTGTTATAATTTGAAAGTAACAAACATTGATTTACAATTTTAATCAAAATTTAATAAAAAAACATCGTTCATAATTTTAAAACGTTAACGTAATAAAAAGAATGGAAAGACGGACACGTGAATGTCCGTCTTTTCGCTAGTTTAACTAGTTGTTATTATTGTAATTGTTAATATTATTGTTGTTGAGAAGATATGATGAGATGTATACTTGATGATGTATATATAATGTGATGTATGTGATATGATAAGTACACTTTGATTAGTTATACAACTTGATAACCTTATATGAAAATATGTACATGGTGATTGATGTGATTAATTTGAGATGAATGAATATTGTTGATAACCCTTTACACTATGAATTAGTGATGATTCTGATTTGTGTTGCCGATAGTGCTCCTAAGAAGTATGTTGGGCCAATGAGGAGAGAGATTAGATATTAGGAGTCTTAAAGTGGACATTACTTGTCATGATATATGTAGGGTTTGACAAGCCCAATAATTTCAGGGAAGTACTATTGAATAAGTCACAATGTGTGTCATTAAGGGTAGGTCCAACGTTGAATAGCCTATAAGGAGTAGGCCAACTTTGAATTGTCCATAAGGGCATAATTAACTTTGAGTTGTCCTTAAGGACATAGCCAACCTTAAATAATTAATTAATAAGGACTAGACTAATCTTGAGTTGTTTTGTCATGCATAACATCGTAGTGTTATGTCACTATTTCATTATTTGAGATAATTGTGTTGATGGATGACTTCCAACGGATTTTCTTGTTCATGATCCTGGCTTAGTTTCTAGTGTACCATATAGAGTGAATGATGTTAATTATGCTAGCTTTAATGACCATTTTGCATTGATGAGCCAAACTTTTATTACAGATACTCAAAATGTCCTATGCAGAGTTAACTTGTAGGGAATTGTTCAAGATGCTAGCAAGCCAAGCCCATATTTTCGAAGCAAAAGGATAGAAAAGGAAAAGATGAAAAGATGACTCATCAGAAGCTGAGCAAAGACTGCACATGGAAGCCATGATGAAGCCTCTATGCTTAAGTTTGTCATCATTGGAATTATATCTTGCATCAACCTCCAAGCAAGCATAGATTTGGAAGGAGGGATATCTGATGACCAAATGACTTTAGCCCAACTGAGATGCTGACCCATCCGAGTTTTAAATAAATATGCTTCTTTAAAACATAGCTGACCTGAATGTGATGGAGTCCACATAAGCTTATCCTCTAAATCCACTTTGGAGATGATTACTTTCTGAGCAAGAAAAGTAATAACAGGGAATAGTTATTGAACATCAAGAGGAAAATTCCACTGATAATTTTGAATAAAGTCACAAACCTTGGTAGTTAATGTGAAGCTAAGTAAGTTGGAAGATTTAAGCTAGAAGCTATAGGCTTCCCACACCAATTACTCTCCAAAAATTAATTTGATTCCCTTTACCAGGACTCCAAGATGAATTCTCTAAAACACAGTTAACCTCGACTTTCATGCTACTCCATAAAGAAGAATAGATGTGAGATTTAATTGGACCATTTTTGTTGAAGGCTCTACTTTTAAGAAGCATGGCCCAAGTTTACTATGAGGTCATCAAATCTCAACAAAGCTTCAAGTTGGAAGCTTCATTTAGCTTTGTATGTGATTTCAAACCTAATCCTCCTTCTTTCAAAGACTTACAACACTTGTGCCATGCAACTGTCACCAGACCAAATGAAGTTTCTGACCCACCTTTCAATATCTTTAATCAAGGAAATTGGCCAGGAGTAGACAAAAATACTATAGATAACCATGCTTTGAATCACATATGAAACAACCTGAACTCTACCAACAATAGTAAGAAGTGTGGCTTTCCATGAAGCTAATTTAACCTTTATTCTGTCAGCTATAGCCTACAGGTAGTAAATAGCTAGCTTTAGGCTTACCTTTAAAGAGTGGGACCCCTAGATAAATAAAAGGTAAAGTTCCAATATTGAAACCCACCAAGTTGACAAAAGAGGCTAACCTGTTCTAAGATATGGAGCCAGAGTAAATGGTTGATTTTGAGGGACTGATTACTTGTCCAGAACAAAGAGCATAATAGTGAATAAGTCTCTTAGAGCTTTAATACAACTCATTTTCCCTTTACAGAATATCTTTAGTTCCAATAAACAACAAATTTTTCTTTTTGTTGATAAGAATGATCTAAAAAATAAATAATTTAAATTCTGCCAAGATACTAGCCATTACAATATTAAATATTATGAATTGATTTTGCATGAATCAATTAACAATGAGAAACCTTTTAAATATATATCAGACATCCGCATATGTAAGATTTAATAATTAAAGAAACGACAATAGCACAATTAATTTATCATGAATTTTAAATTAAAAAACAAATTTTGAATATTATGTAAATCACACAAAAATTTATGTTCTCTCATTATCATGAAGTAAAACATGACTCTTTGAATCATGCATTTTAATCACAAATAATGCCACCAACTATATGCGTGAACCACCAATAAATCTTACGAAGAATATATCTTCTTAATTCGTCATGTATTAAATATTACTCTTTGAGTCATGGATGTCATGTGAAAGGGAGAGTGTTTTTTTGTCTTTGGTGAACAAGGCATGTGGCTTCGAATTCATAAAACGATACAAAGCAACTCTATTAATTTGTATAACTTTTAACAAAATTATTTTCGCATTATCTTCCATTTTTCAATTGTAAATTATATTTAAAGATTTCTTGAGTTCGAATGTCTTCCTTGTATCAAATGAATTTAAGTGGTACATGAACAAAGATGAATCGTTGAGGAAAATTTGAGTTCAATTCTTATGTTAAACAGTTTTTTGTCGGACTTTGTTTACCTTTCAAACGAATTCCAATTACGACCCATTTTCCAATGAGGGTTAATATCAAAAAAATCTCTTTACTTTTTTTTTTTAAGGAAAAATATCTCTTTACTTAAATTTTAATATAAGAAAAAAATTATAAACGACCCATAAAAAAATCATATATCCTATAAATAATAATAATTTGGCCATAAAAGAAATATTAATTCTTATACCAAAAAACGTACTACACTAATTTTTTTTAAACATGATCTTTTTTGTGGTCTTCTATCATTATTTGTAATTTATAATTATTCTTTATATGAACGTTGATAATATTTGTTGCTAAAAAAAAAAAATTGAAACCTTTGTACCAAAAAATCAAAACTTTTTTTCCCCACGATGAAAACCATTTATTATTATGGAGTAACGGTTTTCCCTATAATTTGGCTAAAGTACTGAGAATATACCAAATTGACCAAATTTACTTCGTTTTCTCAGTCAAACAGAAAATCCATCTTCCATTAATATATAAACTATATTCTCTCTTGTTATTCATTTCTTTGTTCATTGTCAACATGGGTTCTGTTTTGTTCTTGCTTATGTTAATTCTTCCATTGGTTTATAATGTTGCTGCTGATTGTTCTAATGGAGCTTGCAAGGTATGTATCTTTACGTTAATTAATTGTTCTTATCATTTAATTACTTTGTTTTAAATTATATTTAATTTGTTAGCTTGGGGATGAGTGCAATTCTGATGAAGATTGTGGAACTGGACTCTACTGTTTCGATTGTGCACTTGAATTTGATGGGAAAAGGTGTGTGAGATCATCTATCACAGATCAATTCAAGCTCATTGTAAGATGATACTTATCTCTTCAATTATATATATATATATATATATAATTTTTTTTTTTTTTATTGTAGCTCTATGTTTTGATCGATGTGTGTCCAATGTCCACCACTGATAGAGCACTGATGATATTGACATTTACACATCTTATTATATTCATTTAATTTCTTTTATCAAATTATTATTGGTGTCGACATGTATATTTTATATCTGCTTTAATGTTACATTACATTTTGCATAAAAAACTGACCCACACAAACTCAAATGTTTAGCATCCAACAACAACCATATGGTGGTTGGATCACTTTGATTTGTCCCGTTGCATTTTTCTTGTTTGGTGGGGTAGGATAGAAATTATTTCTAAACCATTTCACATTAAATGAACATTTTTTAGAGGAAATTGGAGAATACTTTGGTTGTTCACAATCCAAAGTATACATCATTTAATAATTTTAAAAGTATATATTATTTAATATTTTTTTCTTTTTCTGTTTTAAGTGTGTACCTAGACTTTATGTCCAAACCTTGTGACCATAGAACACCTTGTCCTCACATTGATGGGGAGACAACAATACAATTTTTAGTTAATTACAATTTTACCCCTTCAAACATCTTGATTGTATGACTTTAAAACTTTATATTTTTCTACTTTGTGATTATCTGTGTAATCTCCTCTCATTTTTTACATTATTTGTTAATGCGGAATACAAATCTCATAGCTAACATAACTTTTCTTTGAAATTAGAAACGAAAAAAGACAACAAGTTTGAAACTATTACTAGAAATTTCCTTCCTTTCATGTGCATAAGCCGATTTTTAGATGACGGTGACACATCAATCAATACTGACGCGAAAAATAGTAAAACGAGAGACCTAAATTGCACAACCACAATACTTAACCAAACATGCAATTAACCCTACAATTTTACTTTTGAAGTAAAAAGGACAAGAAAATTAAGTAATGTTAATCTTGATCTCTTGCTAATTGCTCTCATTTTTGTATGAACAGAATAATTCTCTACCATTCAATAAATATGCATTTTTGACAACGCATAATGCATTTGCAATTGAAGGGGAACCATCTCACACAGGCGTGCCTCGAATTACAGTCACCAATCAAGAAGACACCATCACCCAACAACTTAACGTATGCTATTCAAATTACAAATATATTACATGGTTAAAATATCATGAATTTTCAATTTTTTTTTTTGGAAGCTTATAGACCATGTTAATTTCACTCACAATTTTGTTTCAACAATTGTTAATTTGTAGAATGGAGTTCGGGCACTAATGTTAGATACATATGATTTTGATGGAGATGTGTGGTTATGTCATTCATTTCAAGGCCATTGCCATGACTTCACCGCATTTGTATGTAAATTTATCCATCTAATTTATTTGTTTTTTATTAATCTATGCTTTCATAATGTTTGGATTCTCTACAGTCGACTTTTACGGTTAGGTAAAGATAAAAGTAATCTAACGATCTATAGTCAGTTGCATCGTAAAATCGGTTGCACGTGATTTATTTAAACATTAGAAACGATTTACAATCTTTTTAACTATAATCACTAACTTTGTGATATACTATTAGGAACCAGCTATTGACACATTGAAGGAAATTGAAGCATTTTTGTCAACAAATCCAAATGAAATTGTCACACTTATCTTGGAAGATTATGTTGAAGCCCCAAATGGTTTGACAAATGTCTTCAACAAAGCTGGTCTTAAGAAGTATTGGTTTCCATTGGCTAGCATGCCAAAAAATGGTGGAAATTGGCCTCTAGTGAGTGATATGGTAGCCAAAAACCAAAGATTACTAGTGTTCACTTCTAAAAAGTCCAAGGAACAAAGTGAGGGCATTGCTTACCAGTGGAATTACATGGTTGAAAATCAGTGTAAGTAAACAACATCCATCAAATATATCTATATATTTATTTTATCTTTAACATGAAGGTAACTAACTGGTTAAACCTTGAACTAGTCTTTGACGGTTCGATTCAGATTTCATCCTGATATTTTGGCGGTTTGATTGAGATTTCATCCAATTTTAACTTGTTTAAAGCAATTGAATCATGGATTTCAATACTACTACTACTTTCATTATATTTATCACAACTATTTTTGTAATGGGAAATATTTTGTACACTTTATGTCGGTGTAGACACCTTGTAACAAAGAGTGAAAAAGAGAAGAAAAAAAAAAGAGGGATGTGACAGTTTGGTCAAAAGAGAGATAGAAAATGAGACGTTGAATGTGTGTACGAAATTTAGGGTCGTCTATTAATCATTGTTGTTTTCAAATACTCCATTTTCATTAGTTATTATATATTTATACTTTGTTTGACATTGTGTAGATGGGGATGGGGGAAGGAAAGAAGGAAGTTGTCCAAACAGGGCAGAATCACCTCCTCTTAATGACAAAAGCAAATCCCTAGTGTTGGTAAACTATTTTAGAACAGCTCCATTTAAGCCAGTCACATGTCAAGATAATTCTGGTGGACTCATTGACATGTTGCACACTTGTTATGGTGCTGCTGGTAACCGTTGGGCTAATTTTGTTGCTGTTGATTTTTATAAGGTTGATTTAATTAAGCAAATTTTATCTCTAGCTTATTAGTTATTTCCTCTAAATTTGGTTGATTAAGAAAATAAAATTTAATCAAAATCCTTATATATTATTTTAATTTTGGTTGTTACAATGCAGAGGAGTGAAGGAGGAGGGTCATTTCAGGCTGTGGACACTCTCAATGGAAAGCTATTGTGTGGATGTGATGATGTTCATACATGTGTGGTAAGGAAATTAATCTATGAAGTACAGAAACACACACGGTTACTGACATTCCGACATTGCTAATAATTTAAAAAAATTACATAACGCAGTGTAATTATATGTTTCATGTTATATCAGTGTAGTATACAACACGTGTCTGACATCAAGACATGCCTAATCCAAAAAATGTTCGAACTTCATAGAAATTAATTTAACTCTTAGTGTATATTATAAATTATTATAAAGATTACTGATAACTATGAATTTTTGTTGATTATTTAATTTCAGCCTGGATCAACTTCACATGCTTGCTCACCACCATAGAAAGTACAGTGACAAGGGCAACAACCGACTGGAAATAATTCAGATGTTCAATTGTTATTATAATTTTCAGTGATTTAAATATGAAAGCACTACTCATTAGCATAGTATTATCCACACTCATGGTTGTGACACATCATATTAATTCCAATATTGCAAAAATATAGAGATAATTAAAAAATAAAGTTAAATTAAAAATTGTGTCAAAAAAAAAGTTTGAATCGAGATGCAATTAGTTTAAATTATTTTATTTATGGAAAAAATGCAATTAGTTTAAATTGAAAACGCAATTAGTTTAAATTGAAAATTCATATCTACCACGTTATCATTTGAGTTCTCAGAATATTTTTAAGTGAAACAACGTACCCATTTTGATTGGGCTGGCTTAAATTCGTCTTTTGCTGACCGAACT
>Ga0315915_1007950_pt1 | contig 12521 bp, 5 predicted proteins | sample MpolbnodulesMG_FD_207738 | JGI IMG/M metagenome (GOLD analysis project Ga0315915, IMG submission 207738) | Medicago polymorpha root nodule microbial communities from Los Angeles, California, United States - branched nodules | ecosystem: Host-associated > Plants > Roots > Nodule | place: USA... | reverse complement strand
ACTAAAACAAAAAGTTTGTATATTTATAGGGACTAAAAACATATTTAACCCTTTATAAAATTACTTATCATTTATAATTTATTTTTAAGAAATTTAACGATGCTGTATTTCCAAGGTTATATTCAAACTTAAGATCTTAGTTAAGTTAAAAGAGACTTATGTCATTTCATCTAAACGTTTTGGGATAAACTACATTATTATTATTTTTGAAAATGGTAAACTATACTCATACGTTGAAGTTTGAAAATTATACATGTATTATACCGTGGCATTTTTGTCCTTTCAACAAAAAGTACGCTTCCTTTCAACTTTCCTTCCATGTAAAGGACGAAAGTTTTTTATGTGGGTCCCAACAGTACTTTTTTACCTTTACTTTTTTGCTCCCGCTCCAAATAGGCGAAGTCTCTTTCGATCATCTTTCTCTCCCTTCACTTTCTTTCTAACAAATTCTTAATCACTTCCATTTAAATGATTATTAGGGATTTGATGAACGGATAGTCGAAATTAGGATTCGAGGGATTTATGAAGTACCTAAATCTGTTTTTCTTTCATTTCCATCCCTAGTGTCACATCATGCTACTTACGAGTCGAAAAAATGCATACACATAATTTTCCGAGTTAGAGACCATTATTACAACGAAATGCACGTTCAAAAACTAAAATAAATTGTTCATCTTTTTCTTTACAATATTTTCTCGTTTCATATCGTGTCTCTTTAAAAAAACGGTTAATTAAGTTTTTGATCCTTATAAATATCTGCAGTTTTGTTTTTAGACCCTACAAAAACAAATCACAGTCACTACCAAACCAAAAAAAAAAAAACAAATCACACTTTTTAGTTCCTATAAAATTTTCCGTTAGTGTTTTTAGTCCCTGTTAAATTAAAATTTATTTAATTATGCTTAAACTTCTAGATTTTTGAAAGATTTTTTACAGACATGTTCATAACATCGTAAGACACTCTTTTATAAAAAAATTTGTTTTTTAACATGTAATGAATTAAATATGAATTTTTTTAAAAATCAAATTTTGAAGATTATATTAATGAAAATTTGGACCTAATAATAAAATTCTGAGTTACTTTTTTGCGGAGGAACTTTTTATAATATTCTAAACTAATATATAAAACATTTATTAAAAATTTAAAGTTTAAACACAATAAAACAAGTTTTAATTTTACAAGGACTAAAAATATGTGTTGGTCCTGTTAAATTAAAATGTGTTTAATTATACTTAAACTTTTATATTTTTAAATGATTTTTAACAGACATGTTAAGAACATTATAATAATCTCTTTTATAAAAAATTAGAATTTTTTAACATGTAATAAATCAAATATAATTTTTTTTAAACGTAAAAAATTCAAGATAAAACTAACGAAAATTTGGACCTAAAAAGAAATTTTTGAGCTAACTTATTGCGGTGTAATGTTTTATAATGTTTTAAACAAGTATGTATAAAAATCATAAAAAAATTAAATTTTAAGCATAATTAAACAAACTTTAATTTAACAGGGACTAAAACTACGTACTGAAAAATTTTATAGGGACCAAAATCTATCAAATTTTTTTATGAGAACTAAAATCAAAATTCGATATATTTATAGGGACTAAAAACTTAATTAACTTAAAAAATTCAACATCAAGCTATGTAAACACCCACATTGCGGTGTTAAACATATGAATGTTCTTCTTAGAGAACAGTGGCTTTAAAACCACGATCTATCTTTTCACTTTTTAGCTAGCCCCTTTTCAATATTCATATATATATTTTTTGGTACATATTCATATTTTATTTTATTTTGAAAGTAAAAAAATTATTAAAATAAATATTTTATTCACTTTAATAATTTATACTAAAATAAATATTTATGAGACTCATTCAATAATTGTTTGAATCGTTGAGTTTGATATGTGAAGTATTTCTTAAATAATTCATAAAAAACGTACTTATTAAATAATAATATTAAAAAACAACCGTCAAATCACAAAATTTAAGATGATATAATGTCTGATGTGTACATATAAAATCCATTTCAATACTTAAAATGAGAAACTCTATTGTGGGAGCTCCCGATATAACCTCAGTCTCAAAGAGGATAAGTCTCAAACAGTTTCCCCACACACACCCCCACCCCGCTTTCAAGTAAGCGGTTATATATGTCTCAAAGCCAAGATTCAAATTCAAAAAAGAGACTATCAAAAGAAGTTCATTGGAAGTAAGAAGACAAATGACACTTGCAACTTCGGAGTTAGTTTAATTGTTTTTAATAAACTGTAAATGTAAATTCAGACTCCATACAAAGAAGTTCATTTCCTTACAGAGAACAAATGGCTATGAGAAAACATTCACTCCTACAAGATAACACTCTTGTTGAGTTGAAAGAACGATGTATGAAATTTACTTTATGAAGATGTGTATTAGAAAGAATCACCTTTTTTAGTTGAACAAAAATATCGTTATTTTTAAATTAAAATAAAATATAATTTGAGATAAGTATATAATTTTGTTTTTTGTTTCTCTCACATCTCCATCTTCCTCAGCACGTAGAGATCAAATGAGTGAATTAAACTCTACCGCCGTAAAGCCATTTCCCTTCTCCGATGTCGTCTTTCTTATAGAAACACCATACCAACTCAAACAACATAACATATCTCTCCATTTCTTCTCTCTTTCTTCCTCTTCCTCGGACCAATCCTCCCTCTCTTCAAATCTTCGATCTTTGCAAAGTTGATTGCATCGAAGAAGTCACAAAACACGACCAACTACGATTTTTATTATAAAAAAAGTATTCAGAATTTTTAAATGGTTTTTTTTTAAAAGAATTAATTTTTATTTCTCGCTTTAAATTTACATGAATTGGTGATCTTGAATTATTTTTATTTTTTTGTTGCAAGTTATGTACCTAAGAATAAGATGTTTCATAAAATAGTCATGACAAAAGGCAATTTTGTTTGTCTTCACCGACCGAGGGTATCGTATTGAGCAAGATGGATGGAGATGTGGGAGAAAGAAGAATACAAACTTATATTCTAATCTCCCAATTTTCTTTTAATTTAAAGATAATGATATTTTTCAAGCTCAAAAGTTACTTCCTAATAATACATACCTTCGTAAAATGAATGGATATGCTATAACATTCTCATATTCATATTAGTTGATCGAAAAGTTTCATTTTCACATTAAACTCCATTCACTACACATAAATTTGTCAACTAAAAATTCTCTTTAGGATCAAACACAAATCATAGATCCATCGATTAAGTTCATTTGTTATTTTGAAACATTTTCAAATCAACATGTGTAGTTAATATTCTTTTGCATTCATGCAATCAATTATCATTAGCCATTTGATCAAATGATTCCAATTTATGCGCAATATTTTAAAATAGTTTCTTAAAAAAAAATACACAAAAATAGAAAAATCCTAAAAGTAAACTTAGCATTAAAAATACCTTTTTATACACTTTTAAAATTTAACTACATTTCAAGATTTTGTTTTTTTTTTCCAAGATATTTTCACTTTATTTATTTTCGTAGCTAGTACTATGGTGACATATGTTACCATTTTCCAATAAAAATTAGTCTTCTTTTTTCGGACCATGCGATTCAAGTTCGGATGTCTATCCAACTTAGAAAGGATAAGCTGAAAAATTTCATCATAAACTTATGAAAACATTTGCTGAAAAAGAAATTGAAAAAATAATTTAGCTAAAAAATCAATTTCATCAAGCTTAGATTAAACGAAATTAGAACAACAGCTCAACTTAAGACAATTGAACATTAGGCATGGCAATGCAAACGATATCTAAATAAAAGTTTTTATTGAAACAATAGATTTATTTTTGAACTTAGCTAGCTTTCTTCATAACTTGCACTTAGGAAGAGGTGGTCCACACAAACCCTTGTTGTGAAGATAAGCATACACATCAAACCTATCCTGCAATCTTCCAGTCCCACCTTGAGGTATCTCACCAGATAACTTATTATAACTGACGTTAAACTGCTGCAAATTTTCCACTTTGGTTAATGCCACTGGAATCTTCCCATAAATCTTGTTATGATTAATATCCAACCATATCAAACTCTCTTTAGGAAAATCAACCTTAGAAAAATCAAAAGACAACAAGTTCCTTGAAACATCAAGTATTTGTGTCCTTTTCTGGCTCCCGAAAAGCACGGAAGCATCACCTTCAAGCTTGTTCCTCGACAAGTCTATTCTTTCTGGATCTATTTGACCTAATGAAGCTGGAATGGGCCCAGAGAGCTGGTTGTGAGATAAGATGATATCTGGCCCGGGCTTTTTGAAAGAACCGAATGATTCTGGAATTGGGCCTGTGAGTTTGTTTCTGTCTAAGTGTAATGACTCGAGGTTTGGTAGCTGAGAAAGTGAGCTAGGGATCGGGCCTGAGAGGTTGTTGGTGGAAAGGCTAAGAAGCTGGAGGTTTTTAAGCTGGGCTAAGAAAGGTGGTATCGGGCCTGAGACATTGGTGTATTCGATGAAAAGATACTTGAGTTTTGTGAGCTTGGCGATAGTGGGCTGGATTGGGCCCGTGAGCCTGGGGAGTTTGTGGAATTCGAGATTTTCGAGATAAGGGAGGTCACCGACTGAAGGGGGTATAGGGCCTGATAGATTTGTGTCTGGGACGGAGGATTGCATAATGAGGGCAGTGATACGGTGTGTTACAAGGTCGCATTCGACGCAATACCAGTCACAACAATCTGTCTGTGGGTCCCATGAGGCTAGAAGATAAGGATTGTTGAGTTCCTTCTTGATTCTGAGGAGCACCCTCTTGTCTTGTGGGTTGCATTTCTCTGAAAATGCAATTGGGGAGAGTAGTAGGACGAAGCATATGACTATTGAAGCTCCACCAAACATGGTTACCATTTTTTGTTGGATTTTGAATGAGGAGAGTGTTGATATTAATGAGAAAACACGTGACTTGTTATTGTCACAGAATGAAAAGAAAAATTGAAAAAAGGAAATGGTTATGTTTATGTCAATTATTTTTCTCTTTAGGAAGGTACTGGCTGCTAGTACTACAAGGATGAAATTGTTTTCGTTGAACTAAATTTGGAACTCATTTGTCTACATGATCATCATTCATTATGGGCTGTAGTCCTTCAACCTTGAAAAAGCGCAAGCAAATGATTCCTTTCATAAAGAGATCACGAGCTGTGTTGTTCAACTTGGATTATTGCGTGTGGGCAGTGCCACTTACCTATCACTTAGCTGTGTCGCAGTGAAGTAGTATGTATAGTACTTTGTCCTTACAATATCTATTGCACTTGATCGTTTTACAAGCAAGAAATGGTAAATCATAAAATAAATAAATAATAAACAGATATTTTAATGGCTAAACTATTGTGACCTATCTAATTTAACTCAGTTCCACTGATTAGGTTGGTAATGCATGATTTTTTCTCCTTCAAAAAAACAAAAATGCATGATTTTTTCTGTTGTTTGGAGTACATGACATCAGAAGTTTGGCTTCTTCTTATCTCATCCGTGCCATTAGTTGCTTTACAGGCTACATAGTCCGTGTGGTGAGTTCAACTGATTTGTTAAAAGTAATTTTGATTTAATGTCATTTGTGTTTAAATATATTTTTTTGTAAAAATTAATTTTAGAATCAAGAGTTAGTTTAAGTAAAATCAATTTTAGAAGAAGAATTAATTATATTAAACAACAATTAAATATGTTTAAATCAATTTTACACGTTCAAAATCAATTATAATACTTTAGAAGTGGAATCAAAGTTACACTAAGTGATAGTTGTAAATTTTCACTAAACCTTTTAATTACTGATTCTAATATAGCCACAATCGTCATGAACCAATTTGACTATCTCACATTCAAGTGTTTTATATTTTCCTACCCTTCATTTAGTTGAAGGGAATTCGGCTAATCTTAAATTTGACTGTTTGCCATATTCAACTAACAATGTGTCTATATATTTCCTAATTATTCTCATTTTAGAAAAAGAAATCGAAAACAAATGTTATTTTTAGAGGAAAGAGGTAGGAAGCCCCCACAAAGCCCCCAAGCAAAACAAGAAAAGCTACCACCACGAAACCCAACCGATAACACTGGACGGGCTGCACCTCGCATCGTTTGTAATTGTTGTTTTTTCTCGCTTTTGTGTTTCTTTTTACTTTTGTTACAAGGCAAATCAAAGAGACAGCAAAAACAGAAGAAGGAAAGAAAAAATTAGTGCCTAATGAAACTAGTTCCTAACTCAGCTGTCCTTAACAGAGGGAGTATAAACTCAGGAGGAAATGAGTGAATTGTTAAATTGTGTTTTGGTTAATTACTTTAATTTTAGGTAATATATGGTCTTGGTTACTCTAATTTAGAAATAATTGCTTAACCCCGGTTGGTAGGACAATGCATTATCATATGTAGGGGCTGCAGTTCGAACCCCGAACACCCCATTTATTCACCTTATAAGGTGAATTCTAGCTACTAGGCTACTGATCAAAAAAAAAGAACTAATTGCTTGAAACTAATTGTTTGTTTGTATCGTTGATATGTTGATAGCGGTTGAAAAAGAGAAGTATTCATGTTGTAAGAAGAAAAAATGGAGAATAATTTGGTAGAATTCTGAACGGCATTTAATTACAGTTCTTTGAAACGGTAACTAATTGTCCTGGGGTGATATTTTGGTTAGTTTAGGGTGTTTGAGAGTAAAGTATAGGTGCTTAAGGCTTTGTTTGGGAGTTTGGAGGGGAGGGGAAGGAAGGGCTTTGGCGGGAGAAAAATCTATGGAAAAATTGAGAAATCTTTCAATTTTTTGAAAGAGTATTTTTTAAGAGAGTGATAAATTAATGTTTATGATTAATATATTTTTAATTTTATGATTAATAACAACATATATTAAATTTGAAGAATTTATATAAACCCTCTCAAACCCCTCAAAACCCTCCTCCATACAATTTTTTAGTTCCCCCAAATGAGGAGGGTTTTATATTTTGAAGAAAAATAACCCCCCAAAGTCCCTCCTCCCAATGTCCTCTATTTCATTCACTTACTTCTTCCATTTTTTTCAAACCCTTCCCTCCCTTCCCCTCCAAACTTGCAAACAAAGCCTAAAGAGCAATATTATTTGTTTTTGGAACCACAAGAGGGCTAGTTGATGTGGCATGTTTACAAATCCGGGCCCAGTATAAATTGAACGTTTTGAACAAGAAAATTGCTCTTTAGCACCTATGATTTACTCACAGCATCTCAAACTGACAAAAATATTCCCAATAGTAATCTACCATTCGCTGCTCAAACTTAATCCCATTATATTGCGGATTCTAAACCGGAAGCTTGTGATACCATGCAGAAATTGAAAAAATTATGATATATTTCTTCAATGTTGTAATTACAATACAATAGTTATTCTATTTCCCTAAAAAAATAGTTATTCTATTTAAAATAGAGAAAAATCTAGAGCTAATGAGCTTACTAACGGACCACATACTAAAAAATAAAAGTAATTAATAGGTGGCACCACTACTGAATAAAACTCAAATGCAAACTAAATTTAAATGTAAATGTTTTTTAACAATGTAAATGTACATTTGAAATTAAATTACTATATAAAAATACATTTAACCAATAAATAAATTATTCCAAATGGCCCATAGGCCATATATATACATGGCATGTTCATTAAGGCTGTTCTTAATTTCCAGTACAAAAAGTATGTTTTGAATTTTTGGTACACATTCTTTTTTTTAATTGAAGGGTATACATATAATTATCACATTCATGGTCAATGCATATATAGGAAGATAGGAACACTAAATAGCCGTTCGTATTAAAATACCTCGTTCCAATATGTGAAATTGACTGTTACAACTAACCTTGTAAGAATGGACCACCTAATTTACTCATTCACATTGATGGAATTAAAATAAAGGATAGTGTGCAATGGAAGATATATATATCATTTGAAAATAAGAATCAAAACTAAAGACCAAACCAACGTGTATCTGGTCTACATCAAGTGCATTAACTCAACAGCCTATGCATGCAACCTTTCAAGGCCAAATGGACTATTGAGTTCAATACAAGCTTCCCTTAATTGTTCACGGTAAAGAAAAATGATTTCCAAACAATTTAGGAAATTATTGCAGAAATTATGAAGAAGTAAAATCACCAAGAGTTGTTATAATTCAATTCTATTATATAGTTATCTGTCTATATATTTGTACAGAGCTTAAGATTAAAAGGGACGGAGGGTAGCAACAAAGGGAGAGAAAAGAACATTAAATTTATAATGTTAAGAAAAATTAAAGAAGCTAGAAATTAAGGACCATATATATAGCTATAGTTAGCTTTAGGTGATGAGCCACTGAATGCTATTCTTGACGAGGGCGTGCCAACCACAAAGAACTCAAGGCTCGCATACGATGGAAGTACTCAGCCATGGCAAGAAAACACCTTGCTGCTTGACGCGTCGTTAGGATCTGATTCAGACGGTGAATGGTTTGGTGTCGTAGATTATCCGCCTGTAAGTTCAATTCAAATCACAATTACCGGTTAATTTCTTTTTTTTTTTTTTGAACGACAAATATTAGTACGGCCAATATTAAGTGGCCATTGAATCGTCTAAAAAAATTAAATGAATAGTGAAAATTAGAGTAGTCAACTCTTTATTTTGCTGCTAGATCTTCACTATAGTGATGTATACTTTCAATTGTTAGATTAATCCAACCACAATTTGACTTGAGGGGATGGAAAGTGGAAACCCTAGAGGATAAGTACACATAATATATATTTTATATGGTAAAATTTTGTTATTTGACAATGTATATGTTTGTGTGTGGAGGTGTGTTGAAATTTCCACTTTTGCTTGTAGATTCAACTTAATACAAATATATGAAATTACAATGTCAGACACAGACAAAAGGAGGTTGGAGACGAAACTGTAACAAGGTATTCTTTTCCCTTTCTAACTTTGAAACAAGAATAATAAATAGTTATAGGAACCTGATTTAGGTTTTCTTAGTCAAATTTGGAACGTTAACCGAAATTTTGGTTATCTATAACATTAGCACTTCAACATATAAGGCATTAGAGTATGTAAACGATTTTTCAAAGTAAGGGTAAATTAGACACCTTATTAATTAATATATAGATATAGACTACATGACATTCAGACTATTATTGTTCAACATATATGTATTGTTTTCAAAGAGTGTGTGTGACTATTATTGTTCAATATATAGTGTGACTAAAAGTCCAACTAGAACAAATACTACAAATTGGTCAAACTATGACTGGAAGAGCTTATAGATTAACTTTATACTAATGTTCATATTCATAATCATTATCATTAGTATATATGGTCTACCTAATTAATATTCCTCTAGCTTTTGTTTCCCATTGTTCCGATCGGTTACGTACTTACAATAGATTCAAAGATGTATTATTGGATGACTTGTAATAATAAAACCGCTACTAATATAGACATTGATAGAAGTCGGTGAACAACTTTTGGTGAGATGAAAACAACAAATTAACACATATATGATACGGGCGAACCTAGGTTACCATTTAAAGAATTGTTAATGAAAATTACCCAAAGTTAACAAACAAAATTTTGTATGTTTGCTTCTGGGTAAAAACTATCTTAAATGTTTGTGAATGTGTTTGGATAATTTACTCATAATTCTTCAAAGAACAACATAAAAAAAAAAAAAAAATCACACTATAGCGTAGTAGCTAGCCGGTGCATATTAACGACAACCCCATAAATTTCACAAAGAAAATTAAGTCGTTTTAACATTGCTTTCAACTTAATTCATTTCAACTAAATAAATTCCAAAATCAGTCGATATTGACACCAAGAAGAAACAAAATCATATGGCTAATTTGATTCAAAAATCTTGCATTATGGTCTCACTCACTCAACCAAAAATCATACTATTAGATACATGAGCAATATTATTCGTCCGTTTGTACTTTTAGTCAAAATTCAAAAAGGAGATTATGGGGAAGGGTCTATAAGTGCTGTCTTCAAGTCAAACGGTTATGACCATGACATCACATAGATATGGGGCTAGAGGGATACTAACTATCTTTTAATTAGGATTGTATCGGTGAGGGACCACTAATATTAACTTTCACGTGTATACTATCAATAGTATACACACTAGCAACCTTAGAAATTCATCAATGTGAATAAAATGTTCATTATAATAACAACATCCTCATAACCTTATAGCTAGGAAGCCTTATTATGGTACATTTGCTATGTTTTTTACGCCCTATGTGGACTAACTCTCTATCCAATCATTTTAAAACAAATATATACATATTTGTGATTTTGATTAATACATAAACATCTAAATATGAGATTCAAATATTTTCAATGTATTTGTTTCTAGATTCTATGTAACTAACTGAAAAAGAGAGATGGATGGAAGGAGTAGTTCAAGGGGTTGTGTGGTAGGTTTCCCTACCCAAGGACAACAGATTCTTCTTCCTACCCAGTAGTACCCCCACGAAATCAGTTATGAAAACTTTGTCAAGTCATGGCCCTTATAGAGGGACCACAAAACTAATCAACCATGATAGATAGCATGTCACAAAATTCCATCCTAAAATGACTAATATATACATATAAACCAAATTCAACGTCCATGATTAACAATTTAATATTATCTATATAAATAGATATAACATCGTTTTCAGATTATATTATTTTGTTTAGATAACAAAAGGAATACTATTATTTAATACTCTTTTTAATCTCACTTAATAAAAGTCACCTATTCGCAAATACTATTATTTAAAAAAAATTGAAGCATGTTAATTAGTCAAAGTAAGGTAATGTACCTCTCTCACGAAACTTTCAAGAGTGGAGAGTTTGTTCATGGCCCTTGCCATTTGGTCCATGTAGTTGGTCATATTGGGAGGATAGCTCAATGAATCAGATGTTATAGTTTCAGAAAGAGTTTGATTGAGAGCCTCAAGTCCTTGAGAGAGAGCATCTTCTCCCTGTTGTGTAGATTGTTGCAATCCATATATGCCCATTATTTGTTGCTCGGTCAGTGGTTCAATTTGACTCACAATGATCTAAAATACACATAAAATCAAAACATAAAAATCACATTTGGAGATAAAAACTAATACAAATTATAACTTTATCCTAACATTGAATTTTATATATAAAAAATCAATTATAGCTCTTCTAACATTGAATTCAACGATTAAACTAAATATAATATTTTTCAAATTACATAATGAGCATATCATAAAAGTTATTTGTATACCAATACTAATACTATAAGAGGGAAAGTATGGTTGTCAAATCATACAATTCCATATTTTGTGAGTTAAGAGAGGTTGTTCAAGTTTATCGATTAAATACAATACAAAAGAGAGATGGGTATGGAAACAAAGACTCTATTCCCATAATTTCATTAACAATAAGGTCATGAAACTTGAAAAGAAGAAAAATGAGAGAAAAAGACTTGTTATAAGGTATGGCTTTCATGAAGATGAAGCCTAACTCTACCGTACAATATGGAAAATCTTGATACTTTAGTTTTTCTTTCGTCATTTTATTGATGACATTAAATTCATAGTGAGCTCTTCTTTTTTATTTCTTTGGTATATAGCACCACCGACAATACAAAGTTTATGACTTTATAACATCATCAACTTCTCCTTTTGAATGACTATAACGTTACACCATTTCCCTCCCTATTCTCCGCATAAAAATTATCATAAAATTCACCAAAGTTCAACTTTAAAATATTGTTTTTTGTCATGCACGTAGTTGTTAAATAATGTTGAGTTATGACATGAATGAAATGAACCTTTGGTTACTTAGAATAGTGTGATGCTACCTTAATGAGTTCAGAAGGCTTAAATCCACCAATCCACATGAAGCAACGTTCAATTGGGGTAACCCACATGCCAGAAACAAGATGAAATATATCTGCTTTTGCAACTAAGCTCTTTAGATGAGCTACTTGATCATATTGAGCCAAGAATTTGTCCACAAACATTCTAAGCTCATTCTCAGGAATGTGCTCATGAACTGCAGCTCTTAGTTCACAAACTAAACGATGGTGCTCCTCAAGCCACCTCGCATATTCCACGTCGAACATTGCAGCCTCTGAAATATTTATACAAGAGGTTAAAAAAAATTGAATGACAAAATATAATATAAGAGGTTAAATTGATTAAACATGCATTATGAGGGAAAAGAGATCACACCTGAGCTAATGCTATTCATAGAAGGAAGGCTTTGTTCTCCTCCCAACATTGCACCTCCACCAAAGAACATGCCCTAAAATGGAAATAACAATAAATCATGACATGTCCGGTTATTGCATTTTAGGTTTCCATGAAGATATTTTTCTTTTGTTTTTCTTACTTGATTTCTAGCATGATGTAGCTCCTGTTCCATTTGATTAAGTTTGATTCTGCTTGACTCAAGCTGCTGAATATATGCCTGAAAAGAGTACAAATAAAATTATGCATAAATAGCTCATAAGTTAGAGAGGCCATTGAC
>Ga0315915_1007946_pt1 | contig 12526 bp, 5 predicted proteins | sample MpolbnodulesMG_FD_207738 | JGI IMG/M metagenome (GOLD analysis project Ga0315915, IMG submission 207738) | Medicago polymorpha root nodule microbial communities from Los Angeles, California, United States - branched nodules | ecosystem: Host-associated > Plants > Roots > Nodule | place: USA... | reverse complement strand
ACGAGTTTTTTTATTGTTAAAATAATTTTTATTTTCTAAAATCTTATTTTAATATTATTTTATTTCAGTTTTTTATACTTAATAAAAGTTAAACATAAAAAGAAGTAAACGTAACTCTTCTATATGTCACCAGAAATTAAACTTTTCTATAAAAAAATTTGAATGTGAATCTTTTAAAAAAACTGAACGTAACAATAATACAACACAAACTATATATATTTTTTTTAAGGAAAACATATTTACAGTATTTATTTATTAAAAATTCGTGAAATAGCGTCTGGAAAATAAGCTCGTGAAATACGCTATAAGCTCCTGACAATAAGATATTTACCAAACAAAGCTTTTTTGGACATACGAACATATAAGCTATCCGTTATAAATTATAAGTTAATTTACTGACCTTACCAAATAATACTTAATGTTTTGGTTTTTTCGGAGTCAGAAATATGTAGGCGGGGGTTCCAATAGAATGTTTTAGTTTGAGCTTTGTGATTTTCGTTTTACTCATAAGCCCGTTGTCCATTATTGTGCTAATAATCCATAAAATAAAATATCATTAAACCTTATCATGTGGGGTCAAATTTTTTGTGAAATCTTTAAAACAAAAAGTCATCAATGGGTTACAAGTGGACAATCTCAACCATTCAATATTTTTATTAATATATTAAGGGTTCAAATTCACCTTTTCCATGGTAAATGCCACCTACGATAGATACATGAAGTTTTTTGAATAGATATACTCTTATCCAATTATTCAAATCCATATCATATTTTAAAATTAAAATATTAAAAAAATATCCTATCAAATTTCGATTATCCAACCAAACTCCAAGATACATAAAAATTTACCTAAAATTTAATGTATATCTAATTCTTTAAAAAAGAAAAAAAAGTCATCTAAGATACATGACTAAGAACTGCACCCAAAAATATCGACTTACCCACCAAAATTTTAATTTGAACTACATTAGTCGAGGAGAATTTAGTTTTCCAGGTGATGACCGATTTAAACTAATGCATCAAGATCAACTTTGTATTTTGAGTCATTTGACCTTTTGTATGAAGATTTAGACTATGTGACCGCATGATTCCCAAACCATGGGAATCTGAATCTAGATATGTGAAGTGGCAAAAGAGTAATTGAGTCATTGCCTTACATTTTGTAAACTGAATAATGCAGAAATTGGTTGTACTGGACCTACACTTTTTATTTAGAAGAAAGAACTAGCCGTTGGAACTATGGGGTTCGGACATGCAATAAAAGGAAGTGTCTTTCTTTCACTATGTAACTAACCAACCTTCTAATCTCGCCAACATTGAACACAACCAAATAAACAAATAATAAAAATAGCACCCAATTGTTGTAAGGAAAAGTAATACATAAATGTTTTTTTCTACACAAATTTTTATATCTATAAGATGATGTAACATAGTCTGAGTATCACACATGATATATAATTATTTTTTTATTCAGATGATGTAACAAATGCTCGTAAGTTTATGTATTTGGTATAAATTTTGAACCAAATACATTAACTTTTATTGATCAATTTTTGATCATATTTTAGAATGGAGAGAGTACTATCTAAAACTCAAACACAAACACATAACTAAATCTGCACTATTCAAATATAAGCTTCGATCTCAACTAAAAGCTAGCTTAAAGAATGAGGATACTCATATTTATACATTTGACAACCTGGAAACCTGAACAATGTGAGACAAATAACAAACTACAAACATTTTTAAAACCAACTTTAAAACCCACCCTCATACTTAGCGGGAGCCTGTGTCCAATTCCCACATTCCAATCCATAACCTGACTCTGATACCATGTTAAATATGTTTGGATCTCATTCCAAAAGTTAACTTAAAGAATGAGAATAGTCAAACATATTTATACACTTGACAGGTTACATAGCAACGTGGGACAAATAACAAACTTTAAACATTTTCAAAAGCAACTTCAATAAGAGAGACACTTGCTACAACAAGATCTAAAACTGTGTGTATTAAATATAACACACCTCAAAATAAAACTAGCCGTTTGTGTTTGTAAGAAGAAGCTTTCTTTGTATTCTGTACCAATCCACCTGACAAATAGTTTTCAGTTTCTTCTCTCTCTCTCTCTCTCTCTCCTCCCAACACAAGATTCCTCAATACCCCGCGCCCCACTCACACTTTCTTATGACCAACATCACGTGCTTCTCCTCAGTTTTCTCTCTCTTCCCCATTACAAAATCCTCATCCAAAACACTCTTCCACTGTTTCATTTCTATGTTCTATTTTCATACACACAACTCTCTTCTCTGACATAACAAAAACAGTGTCTTCATGGACACTTCTACTAGAAAGAAGAAAAACAACACTCATCAAGTAATAATCTTTGTTCTATACTTCTGTTTTAGTTTACTTCTTACTTCATTCATTGTTCTAATGAAGACAAAGATTCTAACTTTAAATGTTTTTTTACAATGACCCTTTTCAGATTTTGCAACTTGGGATGAGAAATGCAGAAGAAAGTTTCAATCTTTACAACAACCCACTTCGTTTTTTCAGGCCATTTTTCATTTTCATTATCTGGGTCAATTTTTTGTGGCTTCTTTTACTTCCTGTGAAGCCAGTTTTGTGTGAAGAGCAATGGGATGGAGTGGTTGTAACACAATCAAATTTCTTAGCACTTCAAGCATTCAAAGAAGAGTTAATTGATCCAAAAGGGTTCTTGAGAACCTGGAATGATAGTGGCTTTGGAGCTTGTTCTGGAGGTTGGGTTGGAATCAAGTGTGCTCAAGGAAAAGTGATTATAATTCAGCTTCCATGGAAAGGGTTGAAGGGGAGAATCACTGAGAGGATTGGTCAACTTGAAGGTCTTAGAAAGCTTAGTCTTCACAATAACCAAATTGGTGGTTCAATCCCTTCATCATTAGGACTTCTCAACAATCTAAGAGGTGTTCAACTCTTCAATAATAGGTTAACAGGTTCAATTCCTGCTTCATTAGGTTTTTGTCCTATGCTTCAATCTTTAGACTTTAGTAACAATTTGCTCATAGGTACAATCCCTGAGAGTCTTGGAAATGCTACTAAGCTTTATTGGCTTAATTTAAGTTTCAATTCATTGTCTGGTTCAGTACCAACTAGCCTAACAAGTTTGAATTCTCTCACTTTCATATCTCTTCAACATAATAATCTCTCAGGTTCTATTCCTAACTCGTGGGGTGGTAGCTTGAAAATTGGATTCTTTAGGCTTCAAAATCTTATCTTGGATCATAACTTTTTCACAGGTAGTATTCCTGAGTCTGTAGGTAACTTAAGGGAACTTAGAGAGATTTCTCTTAGTCATAACCAATTTAGTGGCCACATTCCTCAAAGTATTGGGAACCTTTCAATGCTTAGACAGCTTGATTTGTCATTGAATAATCTTAGTGGTGGAATTCCAGTTTCCTTTGACAATCTGCCTAGTCTTAATTTCTTCAATGTTTCTCATAATAATCTCTCCGGTCCTGTTCCAACTTTACTAGCAAAGAAATTTAACTCAAGCTCATTTGTGGGAAATATTCAACTATGTGGTTATAGTCCTTCAACTCCGTGTTCCTCTCCAGCTCCTTCAGAAGGACCAGGTGCACCTTCTGAAGCATTGAAACACCGGCATCACAAGAAACTAGGCACCAAAGACATAATCCTCATAGTAGCAGGAGTGCTCCTTGTAGTCCTGCTAATAGTCTGCTGCATCCTGCTCTTGTGTCTGATCCGGAAAAGAAAAACATCAGAGGCTGAGGGTGGCCAGGCCACTGGGAGATCAGCTGCTGCTGCTGCCAGGGAAGGAAAAGGAGTCCCTCCAATCGCCGGAGATGTTGAAGCGGGTGGTGAAGCTGGAGGCAAACTGGTTCATTTTGATGGACCACTCGCTTTTACCGCTGACGATCTCTTGTGTGCAACGGCTGAGATAATGGGAAAGAGCACCTATGGAACAGTGTATAAGGCAACATTAGAGGACGGTAGTCAAGCTGCGGTGAAACGATTGAGGGAAAAGATAACTAAAAGTCAGAGAGACTTTGAATCTGAAGTTAGTGTTCTAGGGAGAATTAGACACCCAAATCTTTTGGCACTTAGAGCCTATTACTTGGGACCTAAAGGAGAAAAGCTTCTGGTTTTTGATTACATGCCTAAGGGGAGTCTTGCTTCTTTCCTACATGGTATGACTAATGTAAAAGCTTCTGGTTTTTTTTTTTTTTTTTTGAGGATTGCAACGTTTGTTTGTTTATTTATTAATTAAAAAAGTGTTTTCTATTTTCCTACAGCTGATGGACCTGAAATGAGAATTGATTGGCCAACAAGGATGAACATAGCGCAAGGCATGGCTCGTGGTTTGCTTTACCTACATTCACACGAGAACATTATACATGGAAATCTTACTTCAAGCAATGTGTTGCTTGATGAGAACACAAATGCTAAAATAGCAGATTTTGGTCTATCTAGGTTGATGACAACTGCGGCTAACTCTAATGTGATTGCTACTGCCGGAGCATTGGGATACCGAGCACCGGAGCTATCAAAGCTCAAGAAAGCAAACACAAAATCTGATGTATACAGTCTTGGTGTAATCTTGTTAGAACTCCTAACAAGGAAGCCACCTGGTGAGGCAATGAATGGTGTGGATTTACCTCAATGGGTTGCCTCTATTGTTAAAGAGGAGTGGACAAATGAGGTCTTTGATGTTGATTTGATGAGAGATTCATCGGCAAATGGTGATGAGTTGCTGAATACTTTGAAGCTTGCTTTGCATTGTGTTGATCCTTCTCCATCAGCACGGCCAGAAGTTCAGCTTATACTTCAGCAGTTAGAAGAGATTAGACCACAAATATCATCAGCCATTTCTAGTGATGACGGAGCTATTCCTTCCACGAGTGAATAAAATGCATCATGTGTCGCAACTTTTGCATTTCTTTTTTCTCTCCTTAGTTTAGATAATTGATAGGATGGTATTTTGTTATTCTTTCATTCTTATATATCAATTAAATTTTTGCCTGTTTGAGTGCTTGTGTCTGTACATACCAATGCGATTTAATTCAGTGAGTGTTCCGTCTATAACACTTCATCGTTTCATAATGGAAACTAGTTGTTCAACTTGCTCCTCTCCTCCCCACTTTTTTTTAATGTTTTCCTACAGAGTTTGTGTTAAATTATATTTCTTCGCATAGGAAAACCATACAATAATTTCCTCACGCCCACTTTTACATCCAAATTAAAAAAAAAGAGTTTTGAAATCATCTGAGAAAAACACTTAGGCAAGAAAACAAATTCATGGAAAGAAGGCCAACTTGGTATCCTCTTAGCTAAGGAGAGAACAACCAAATTACCTTCTCTTTAGTAAAGCAAAATGGAAAGTTAACAAAATTAGGTATAATATCCCTGTAGTTTTGAATTATTAAGCCAAACTCAGAAATAGATTGCATCAGCTGTGAATTTCCTCAAACTCCACATTTTGGAGGTCTTGATCCTGAGCACACCAGAGAGCAAACAATAATCCCAAAATGTCGCACTAGCTAACCATCACCAAGGGGTGATGCCAACCAAAAAAGGCAGATTCGTAGCCGAACCAATATTGTCCCTAGGAATAGAGCACCATAGCTGGAAATTCCAAAATTACTATAAAAGCCGTGTCAATGTTGCACTTCCAATTTGTCCAGCACAGGTTTCACCTGAAAACTGGGTTATTCCAACATGCTTTATTCCACACAGCCAACACACTTAGTCCTCATAACATCCAGCAGTGACTCTCACACTCTTGCAGACCAAAAACAATGCATGACAAATTTCTTGGCCTGGTCAGTTGAGACGATCGCAAGAACATGGATAGAGCCTCTCCAACAGAGTTAAACTGCTGAAATAAAGCAGATTGCATGACACTCCGTATTCGTAACCCTTCATGATGAAACCATGAAATAAAAATCTAGAGTATCATAAAAAGGATGATAACAAAAATTTACAGCCAAGTACACTCTAGCTGCTGTCACTTGAGTATTTAGATGTTTCTTCCGCAAGCATCTCCCACACAGCAGCCTTCTTATCTGCATAGCCTGTCTGTAAAACACACTGTTCTGAACCATAAATTGCCAAGCAATCTCATATAACATCACTCACTATCTCATGTGGAATTGTCACGTATAGCCTCCTCTTGGCTTTCATATATGGTGGATGCTATCATTCACTACCTTGCGTGAGACTTTGAGCACTAAGCAACATGACAGTTATTCACTTCTCCTTGCCTTTTAGATTCGTCATATACTTGGTTAGGTTTTCTGCTCACTAACTTATGTTGTATGCTTGCACCATCAACCCTGATTAGATTAATGAATTTTAGACTAGTGTCTCTGCTAATTCAATGATCAATCTACTGGTTTTTAAAGCATTGAATTTTTACATATTGAGATGACAAAAGATTTATAATTCAAATTTCGGTCAGTGACCACATGTACCATTAATGTTGATGAACTTGATCATAGCATCCCATGATGCCCTCTCAATGAAACATTTATAAATGTATCAAAATATGGCAATACTATAATTCAATGATCAATCTGGTTTGTATAGCACTGAATTTTATATATAGAGATTGCAACACATTTAGAAATAAAGTTTGGATATGTGATCAAAAGAGCTACTAATTGATGATTTTCATGGAAGCATTCAATGCAACACTCATCAAAATATTTACAAATGCATCAAAATCTGATTTTGACATTGAAGTAGTTCTTTTTGTCTTTCACCATGGAATTTATCTATAAAGACACTTTTATTATAGACAAGACGAAAATCATGAGAAAACATGATCATTACTAGTCAAACTAATTAACAAGGTTCTACTAAATTTTTTAGTACCAAGGTGTTATGTTGACAATAATATTTAGAGCTCTTAGTTACTCTAATGGCTTCTTTCAACACTTCAATTTTCCGAAACTTAAACTTGTCTCCATCAAATATTCTGAATGAAGCAACTTCAAGCTTCTCAATCAATGAATGTAAAGAAGCTAGTTCTTATGAGAGTGTTTAAACCATCAACAATGCACTTGATCGGTCAGATAATGAAATTTTTATGGCTAGCAGTATCCCAAGATACTCATGTACTTTCTCTTGCAACGTACATAAAATATTACTCATCAACAACAGGAAAAGAGGTTTAGGGATTATACTTGGAGGCTACTACATGATTTTCATACTACATTTATATAACTGGTTAAAAGGAAATTAACAAAATCATCCCTATCAATCAAAGAAGGAAATTAACAATACCATTCCTAAACAATAAGGAGAATAAGTTAAACAAAAAACTCAATGACATTAGTACATGAAAGTACGTTTCAATCAGTGAACGAATTGCTGTCAACTAATACTTGATTACACATCATACAAGGTTTCTAATTGTTGTAATAGTCTCATCATTCAAGGTTTCTAATGGTTGGAAGCAGTGGTAATACATTACCAGGAAGTACTTGGAGTCGTTGAGGAGGAAGATGTATTTCTAATGGTTGAAAATCAACTTTCAAAGGAGATTACTGTGTATGAGAAATTTATCACAAAATAAAGGATGGTCACCAATCAGGTCTGTAAAAATAAAAAAACCATTGTGATATTTTAAGTCCCACATCGGAAGTTTAAGCAATTTGTGCAAAGGCAATTCGGTTATAAATATCTTGTGTAGAATTTGGTTAGTCACTGAACTAGCGGTGTATTAAAGTTTATGCATTTACTTGTAAGATAAAACTTACATGTGTTTCTGGATGGTATTTTATGTTTGTCAAACTAAAATACCTTCCAAGAAATCCATCTGAATTTTGTCTTAACTAGTTTTAATTAGTTATTCAAGTTTTGTTATACTTTTTTTTTTTCCTACAATATTCAAGTCCCCCATATGGTGGTGGGATTGTTTTCATAGAATGAGAATTTCTTTTTCATCCTTTATGTTTGTTTTTGATTTTTTCATTGGAAAAAATTTAAGTACTTCGTATGGTTCTTAGTTAAATTTACCATGATTTTTTTAACTCTATAATTCTCTCAAAGTTTGTTATTTTTAAAAAAGTTGTATTTTTAGTTAAGCACTTAAGGAATTGTACCTAAGTTTTGTCCTTTCTCGTTCTACCCCATGTTGATATCTGAAGTGTATTATTTTCTCTTTTGATTTAAATTTTACTGTTATTTTTTCCAATTGTCGACTTTAAATCGAGTCCAAAACAAAACCAACATACACTTCAAAATTGAAAAATTGTATAATCAGATGTCAACAAAATTTGAATAAAAATGCTTTGGAATTGAACAAATAAAAGGACCAAAAGAGAAAAAGAAAGAAAACATAATTGCAAATGCCTCGTTCACCAAGCATTATTGTTGTGACCATGAGCCAACACAAAAGTCACAAAACACGCCCAATCGTCCACTTTCATTGTGGCGTCGAGTGTTCTATCCCAACCACTGAATGATATGTCCTTAGCATTAAAATGTCATTTACAGGCTCCCTATATCATCATCTGTTCATCTTTGATAGTGAAATATACGTCAACCGCAAATAATATACCCCTCCCTTCTTTGATTGACAACCATTTTACAAAACAAATAAAATATTTAAAGCATGCATGATATACATAAACAAACAATGAAAATAAAAATAATAAAATAAAGAGAAACATTTATGATATAATGGGTTGGTAAAATAGAAAAAGTGAATAATATAATTGAAGGATACCTTCATGGCCTATGTCACTCCTCCACCACATGCCGGTCCATGGAACAAATGAAGGGAATGAGGACCAAACTATGAGATACATCAGCATAACAAAAAAGGAAGAATTATATTCCAACAAAAAAAAAAAGAAATGAGGCCCCTATGGTGTTTCTCTCACCGTTGTGGTCACCCCTTACGCCAGTGGTAGAGGTATGTTACATAAGATACCAATCTCTTGAAGATGTAGAGGAGATTAGAGGAAATTAATCTTGTGAACGTATAGAGAAGAGACATACAATTAGAAATGTCAAAATAATAAAGAAAACAAATGTGTTTAATAAACAATGTACAACGAAATTCCCTAACATATTTCAATGCCTAATAATTATGTTGACCTATCATTATCTCTCCGATGTTCTTCTAAAAACTTTTTTTTCGAGGACCCATTCTCATAGTCCCCCCTAGTGCAACACAGAAGTTAGAAAAGTAAATTTTTCATAAAAAAATGCCAAACAAAAAAAGATTCATTACCGTTATCTATTGTTGTAAATTTATGACAAATTTTGAGCAAACCCTTTGAGCAAGTGTCAATATGACATTTATATGTAAAGAACAGACAATTCCACTTGGAAGTAAACTATCATCCATAAAGAATTTTTTACTCCAAAAACTTAAATTATAGAAGTATTCATGCACCGAAATACATTTTATATCTAGAATTAATTATTAACGTAACATGTGAAAAATAAGATGAATTAATATCAGCGACAACAATGCTTAGTTAAGTATTAACATTAGCAGATGAAAAAGTCACATTGTCTTTAAAAAAAAATTAGCAGATGAATTATAAAAAAGCGCTTGAGGAACAATAAAATATTTGAAAAATGAAAATAAATTTTAGAGAAAAGAATAATGCAAATTACCATTTTGCAATGATAAACATTGAAGTCTTCAGCCTTATCCATCTTTTCTGTCATATTATTATTAGACTTTTTCCCTTACTCTCCTCTACAATCTAACGTAAAACAAAGGCCAGAAAAGGTGAGAAAGAAATACTCTACACATGGCACTGTTGGTGCTCTATTACAAGTTGTAAATATCAAAAATAAAACTGAAGGGAAGTTAATTTTTTGCTGTGTGCCACCCGTGTGATTAGTGGGTAAGGTAGACTTTTTCTTTAATAACTGCCACCATGCGTGTGATTATTGGTGGGTAAGGCTGATTTTTTTTAATAACTTCCATCAAGGGCATTTTGAGATTTAAAAAAAAAGCTACACCAAAAAACAGTATTGCGTATAAATATCTTTTCTCCCCTCCCTTCTTCTCTTTTTAACCAAACATATATTTAATATCCTCCCATTTCTTTCTCTTACCTCCATTAAAACCCCTCCCCTCCTCTCCGTTGAACTAAACAGACTTCTAAGCCTTTGTTTGCAAGTTTAGAGAGGAATGAAGGAGAGGGTTTTAGGAAAAAGGAATGAGTAAGTGGAAGAAATAGATCTTTTTTTTTGTACGCAATTGTGACTTGCTTCCGAAAAAGAGCGCAACACGCCCACCCGTCCGTATGCACGGGTATCCGGCTAAAACATTTGATTCATCTCTTGTAAGCTGTAACATATATAGAAAGAAAATTTTAGTTCATTTTCAACAAATTGAAAATAAATTATTTTGTTTTTAATATAACTTCTTATTATATTTAGTATTATTTAATTATTTTACAGAATATTTTGCCTCATTGATATTGAGAGTTTAGATCCACCCTGAGTGAAGGAGAGTTTATATGAATTATTTAAATTTAAAGAATTTTTTTTATATTTAAAAAAACAGAAATAAAGAATATTTTCACATAATAAATAAAACATTATATTTTTATTTTATATTTTAAAAATAAAGAAAACTTTCACTCAATAAAGAAATTACAAAAATAAAGGAAATTTCCACACAATAATTGAATTCTCAATAATAACAATAATTATCAAGAAAACAATTATGTATTCCATGTTCCATAAAAATCTCTTTATTTGTTTGATTATACTACACATAGTTCATATAAACAGTCAAATGCTCACAAAATTGTTCTATGTGGGACTTCTAGCTTTATAAATATGAGAAAAAGACTGAAAAACATAACACATTCCCTGGGAGCCTTGGAATTTCCACTAAGCTTTCTTTATTGGCTTATCTTTAGCTTCAATTCATTCTCTGGTCCAATACTAACTATCTTGAATTTTCTCACTTTCATACCTCTTTTTGACATTGTTGTAGTTATTTGTCTTTCGCCAAGAAATTTGTATATATAGATAGGAAGAAAATCACGAGAAAACATAATCATTACAAGTTATTATTACTAAGGTTCTACTAAACAAATTCATTACCAAGGTGTTATCATGAAAATAATATTTATTATGATAATCTAATAGGATATCATTGTTACATATCCATATATAAGGGCATGCATGCATTGAGTTCTAGTGTGTACTTGATAAGGCAAATATGGAGGAATGAATTCTCTGTGTGCCAAATATAAAACAGAGAAGTCAGTTCTAAAAGAAAAAATATGTTTAACATGCACGTGAATGGGAGGATCAAATTTACAAGAATATATCAGAGTCCGAGTTACAAATGCACTAAGGGAGAATTCGAAAAACACAACGTATCTAAATGTTACCTTGGTTCGTTCATACTCTCTGTCTGCACAAATTTTTGCGCTCTCCATAACTCTAAAAGATTCTTTCAACTCTTCAATTTACAAATATTCTGGATGAAGCAACTGGTTCTGATGAGAGTGTTTGAACCATCAACAACAGAAAAAGAAAGTTAGGGATATACTCGGAGGCTATTACATAATTTTCATACTACATTTATATAAATGCTAAACAGTTCTATCATAGTAAGTAATTAGAACTTGCACTTACGACGAGATGTTTGATTGTTTGTGTATTCAGTTCTCTGTATAACCTTCTATCTTTGACAGCTGCAGTTGCTACATTTCTCATGTCAGTTGCATGAACTCTTTGAGATTCGACTTTGGCTTCTTCAGTCTCTAAATGCAGAAAATAAACAAACAAAATCAACCATTTCCACGTGACAAAAATGTTGGAATTTAACAGTTACCCAAAAACAGGGGTGATTCATTCCTCTAACCATGCATGTGATGTGTGGAAAACATGGCTGAGATTGAGACAAATAAGAATGGGGGAATCAGTGGTAATACTCAGAAACTTCTTGGAAGCGATGAAGAGGAAGACAGATATGTGGCGATGAAGTATGAGAAAATTATATTGCGGATGCTCACAAAATAAAGAAAAAAAACCATTGTGATATTTAAGTCTCACATCGGAAGTATAAAAAATATGGAGAGGCAATTTGGTCTACATTAGTAATCACTAATTCGTATTCACTCATAATAATATGATACTCATATTATTAGTGATTAGTAATCTTTATGAGTGAATACTAATTAGTGATTGGGACCGGTCATTTACTTTAACTAGCTAGTCTGTATAAATATATGCCATGAGATCTAGCCTATATTGGTCTATATGGAGAATACCAGAAGCGTGAGAAAAGGTGCATGGACATATGATGAAGACAAACTACTCAAAGCTTGCATTAATAAATATGGTGAAGGAAAGTGGCGTTTAGTTCCTCAAAAAGCTGGTATAAAGAATGTTGCTTATTTGGCTTATAATTAGTTTTAGGCTTAAAGGTATGTTTAGTCCTTGCAAATAAGCGCCATTTAAAATTTCGTTCCTGTAATCGCTAATCCTGGCGATTTACCCTTGCAAAGTTTAATCATTTAAAATTTCG
>Ga0315915_1007942_pt1 | contig 12530 bp, 6 predicted proteins | sample MpolbnodulesMG_FD_207738 | JGI IMG/M metagenome (GOLD analysis project Ga0315915, IMG submission 207738) | Medicago polymorpha root nodule microbial communities from Los Angeles, California, United States - branched nodules | ecosystem: Host-associated > Plants > Roots > Nodule | place: USA... | reverse complement strand
AGATTCAACGAGAAGAATTGAATTTGAATACTTAGAATTTTCATTATAGAATTTCGGTTTCTGTTTAAGGTTTAAGTTTAACAAGGATAATCAAGCACACAATGAAGGTTTGGGCACTGGATCAAATAAAAAAGAACAAAGATTGGATGGGAGAAGACATAGGTGTTCATTTTTTATTTCCAACAAATCTCAGCCTTTAATTTATTTTAATAGATCTAATGGTATAATGTAAGTGGTACACCGGTGAGAGACTTGTTGTAATTTTACAAGTGTTTTGATTCATAATTGACCGATTATCGCTAGCATAATTTGAATAAGCAGCAAACTTTTTTTTGTAGAACGTGATACAAAGTATTGAGCCACAAGGTAATATTTTATTTGAGATCTAGCCATAAGTGGACTTTTATTTATTTTTATCAATTAGTATATGGGAAAAATTAAAAAGAACAACAAGCAAAGAGAAAAAAAACTAAAGGTGGAAAACTGAGTTCCCCTAACATCAGTTAAATAGCAGCTCGAAAGGGGAGATGGGCAAGTTGGAATTATCTTGAGCTCATGAGATAATGATACATCTAATAAAACAAACTAATTTGTATTAGCGTTTCCTTTAGGTATACTATGAGCAAACACAACATTTTAATTTCTCGACGTAAAAGAACGACTATTATTAACAAGAGGAACATAAGAGTAAATAGGTGAGACTCCCTCTTTAATAAAAATCATAAGTTCTTCGAGAATCTAATTCGTAAATGATGTCTCTGAACTCATGATCTCAAAGTAAGTTGCAATCAACACGATATAGCATAAAGCTTAACATTAATATGAGTAGTATAATCATATTATTTTGCAAAATCAATGATCCAACCATCAACTGAATTTGCGATAAGATCCTCAAAATCTAACCTTCCATGGACTAAATAAAGTAAATTTTGATAATAGATTATCGCTCTTTTTTTAGGCTCATATAAATAACCAACATACATCAATTTTGTGAAGGTGTTTAAAAATAGAGTTTTACTTTTCCCACCCTATGTCTTTCCTCGCGCGCCCTATTTTTTTCCAAAATTACCCTCGGTACATTCCGGATTATATAATCCGGATTGCACTAGTACACAGAACTAAAACAGATTTGCATATCATTGTGGTTTTTATCATTGTTTTTCAATCATTATACATGTATGTATAAAAAGCAATTAACTTAAATATTATATCAAAAAATGATTTTACACACACACACACATATATATATATATATATATATATATATATATATCATTATACCAAAAAGAGTTGAATTTATATCATTACACATTTCATCTAATGATATACATTTCAACTAAACTAATGATATATATCTAATCTATGGCGTCGAAAGATCAATGGGACTATCATCCACTTCAACCTTCACACCAGGACCAGGACCAACCCTCTCATCGGGATCAAGATTTTCAATAATGTACAATTCTTCGTCATCTTCTATCACCTCTACACCCGCCGCCCGACTTAGCTCATTATAATCTGTCATCCGACTGACATATCTATCAGGCCAGGTGTCTGCATCCTCTCGATGGTATTGTCTCCATAGAGCGGAAGTGGGAGGAATCGGACAATCATCCTTCAAATCCAATGCCATAAAATGGTTGTCATTCATATTGCCAGACACATCAACGTATCGATTCTTGGCGGCGGCGGTGGACCACATAGAGGGAAATAGGTTTCTGATTTCCCAATACACAACACAACAACCGTTTGGTTGAATTTCTGTGCGATGAGGAAATCCATATCCGGCATGGTCATCCATTTATCCCGTGGTGCATTCCCAATACCTCCATAGGATTGGTACGGATAAATCAAAATGTGGTTGTTTGAGTTTGATCACTTACGGATTATCGTGTGCGTGTGATTACTTTGAAGATCAAGAACGACATCGCTTTCCGTTTGGATGAAATTCACACTCACTGGAAGAGGTTGAGGTTCGAGTACGAGGTTGACCCGAAGCTTCATAAAATAGACATTTATCTATTGCCAGAATGGGATATTCTTCAAGTATATTTTTAAAAAACTGTGTTACTTTAGCTTCTGCCTAAGATTTCTGTTTTAATTTCCTGTACTGGTGCAATCCGGATTATATAATCCAGACAACATAGTTGAATTTCGGATTATATAATCCGAAAGGGTAGCATTCACGCCCCATGCAAGTGCATTTAAGGCTCATGCAAAGGGTGTATCGAGAAGTTCCGGATTTGCATATGCGTTCCGGATTTTGGAATCTGGGCCGTATCAGTGCACATACCAGAATGCATGTTTCTGCTTATTTTCCAGCAACAACCAAAATGACAGTTTTTTTACACATTGCAGGCTCGGTTCAAGGACGCCGATTACAACATGAAGTTGCATATGAAGGAACAATTCCGACAATTTGTTTTACCGGAGACCACCCCTATGCATCCACCGCTAAATAAGGTCACCACCAAAGGAGCTCCAAAGAAAGATAAGCAAAGCATTCGATCGACAAGGCGGTCCCCTTCCCTATGGGAGATTGTTGACTCCCAGGAGCAAGAGACACAGGGTTCACGGACAAAATCAACAGGGACGAGTAGAAAGAGTGCACGGAAAAGCAACATGTCTCCTACTCCTCCTAAGCCAATTCCCAAAAATCTGAAGAAGCCAACACCCATTAAAGTCCACATACCACACAAAGACCAAATCCCAATTTGGATGCATGACTTTATTGAAAAGGTTAGGGATGTACCCAGTGATGGCCATTGTGGGTTCCGAGCAGTTGCGGTCCTACGTAACTTGACTGTTGATGATCACTAACTAATCAAGTACAACCTTTACAAAGAGCTTGTCGGTGTAGAAAATGCCCGCTATCGGAGGATGATTAATGATAATAGGCAGTATAAAAGGTCTCAGACGCTCTATCCTATGGAGGTATTGGGAATGCACCACGGGATAAATGGATGACCATGCCGGATATGGGTTTCCTCATCGCACATAAATTCAACCAAACGGTTGTTGTGTTGTGTATTGGGAAATCAGAAACCTATTTCCCTCTATGTGGTCCACCGCCGCCGCCAAGAATCCAAACGGAAAGCGATGTCGTTCTTGATCTTCAAAGTAATCACACGCACACGATAATCCGTAAGTGATCAAACTCAAACAACCACATTTTGATTTATCCGTACCAATTTCAAGTGCTTTATTATACTCCACTACGAGATGATGCAAAGCTTCCCTTGAAATGTTTCAGATCAACCTAGACCACAACACATTTCCTTTGAACTGATGTTCAAGTATGATAATGCTCGTCTGAAACAAAGCATGTATTGCGGTATGTTGCAACTCTAGCATGTCATGAACGGATTTCCAGTTTGTACTAAAATCACCCATACTACTACTCAGATACTTTTTCAACCGAGCGTGTGCAGATTCAGCTCTGTTTGTTGTAGTATCCCCATATGAAGGTTTTTGTCAACCCAAAACCTCACAAACTTCTCCTTAACCGGATCCAAAATTGTCTTTTCAACATAATCCAAAAACTTAGGAAATTTTGTGCATACAACTTTGAGCCGGGTCCAATTATCAATATATGCTTCCTCCGTTTTGGAGTCCACACTATCCAACCATGCAGCCATCACAGTCTTCACCACCAAAGCAGGCTTGATCGCTTCCCCATTCTTGCCTTTGAGATCCTTCACTTTGCAATCCAATTTACACTTTGCTCTCACATTTTGTCCAATGTGATATGAGCACAACAGAGTAATAGCATTAGGGAAAACCTTTTCCACAACATTGATCAAAGCATTGTCCCGATCAGTGACAACTACTTTGGGATAGAGATCTTTGGAATGCAACATCTCACGACACCTCTCAAGAGCCCAATTAACGTAGTCTTGTCTCTCAGACATCATATAAGCAAAATCAATAGGGAAGGTTTTTGTGGTAGACGTGTTACCCACAAACTCAAGCAATGGAAGACGATACTTGTTTGTCTTGTACGTGGAATCCAACACAAGCACCGTGGAGAACGTGTTAAACACCTTAATAGAATTTGGATGTGCCCAAAAAACATCACCGACATCATCAGAATCACGATACTTTCTACAATGATACACGTAACCATTATCAACCAAAAACTTCAAGAGATGTTGCATGTTATTCCTCGTACCCCCTAATGGACCGCCTATACCTGTGACTTGCATTATAAACGTGTTTGATAGTATTTGAAGTGGTATGGTTCCTCTTCCGTAAGTTGGTAAGCATTTGCCTCGGAGGAATGTTTGAATCCACCATCTCTTGAAGGTAAACACGTTCATTTGGGTTTAGACGACCGATGGTTTTATGACCTTTCAACACATCTGTCATGTCATGGTTGTGTCTACCATCACCAACTTTGAGGCTCTAATCACCACCAGTCAACAAGTAACCTCTCAGCCGAAACAGACACTCGCATTTAACCAAACCATCTATCTCGCGCCGACTCTTTCTCTTGTACTCGGTGTATGAACCTCCCCTTTCACATATCAAAGTAACAAATGTGTTTCTTCCATTGCCACCATTATCGGATTTCTGGAATGATCCAGTACATATCATATGACGTGATCAAAAGGAAATCGCCTAAAAAACGAATGGGGGAAAGTTTATATACACATTACCTTTGCATTCAGACGAAAATGATGATGTTAACCCCCTTGATGGCCAGATTGCTGCTCCAAACCATATTTTCGCCCTAAATGGTGTGTTTTTTAGAGGTGTGGGGAGTGTTTGTGATAAAGGGGTTGTGCTTCAGCTAGGTTCTGGATATATAACCTAGCAGTCCAGATTTCGTTTTCCGAAAAAAAAACGTCAATTTTTTCCGCTCACTTCAAATGCAGGGTGTTCAGAAATTATAATCCGGAATACCATTACTCTGTTCGGGTTATAATTTTTGAAACTGCAAGCACCCGGAACATGTTCAAGTTTCACAAATGACATGGTGCAATGTGCTTTTCTGATCATTTCGAAATATATTATCCACAAACTGTCCGGATTATATAATCTGAACAAAGGGTAGTTTGGTCCAAATTACAGGGCGCGCGAGAAGGCGGCAGGGTGGGAAAAGTAAGTTTCTTAAAAATATGTTTCTTGCAAAATCAATGATCCAACCACGAACTGAACCTCTTAATAAGGCCCTGAAGATCTAACATTCTAGTGGAGACTAAATAAAGTCTATTTTGATAATAGAGTATTGCTATTTTTTTAAGGCTCGCACAAATAACCAATATATATAAATTTTTGGGTTAAATATGTTTTTGATCCCTATAAAGATGTCAACATTTCGTTTTAGTCCCTCTAAAAAATTTCTTCAACTTTTAGTCTCTCAAAAGTTTTTCATCTTCACTTTTAGTCCCTCATTTAAAGTAAACTCATATGTGAAACTCATATTTTTAAATAAAATTTTGCAGAAAAATCTATAATATTTTAAGAATCTTTCCCACAAATTTATAATATTTTGCAGAAAAATATGTTTAATAATTTCTTTAAACCAATATGTTCAATAATATTCTGAACGAATAAAATTATACGATCAATAATGTTTAGAAACCACAAATGCGATCACATACTTTCATACTTCGAGTCGAGTCACTTATTCGTAAGTTGTCCAAAGACAAGCATAATTTGGGATTGTATTTTTCAAATGGATGGAATGGAAAGCTTTAGGCTCACGAGATAAGATGGTCGATAACTTTCTACTCTTTAAATATGTATGCAAAGATTAGAGAATTAAGAAATGACTATTTCTTTTTCCACCCTTTGCTATTCTCACGCGCCTTGCAAAAAAACAAAAAAAAGATAAAAATACTTCTGGTTCGGATTATATAATCTGAACCAAATTGTTAGCTTTTTTGGATTGTAAAATCCGAATTTTTTCGAACTTTCATCTCAGTGTTGTATTTGATGTCAAATGTCTCTGCTTACCGTCGTAGAATCCCCGCATAAGCTGCAAAGCAATTGCAAGGATTCTATGAACGGTCGACAATGACCATGACACCATCCATCCCGGATGAGTCGGTCGATGGACGTCGATACTCAACACCGTTTAATTAAAATTTTGGTAAATGCTATTTTCGGATTATATATTTTGAAAATTGCTGGCAATCTAGTTCGGATTATATAATCCGAATCAGGAGTAAGGTGGAAAACCCACTTAATAGTCTTGAAAAATAAGAATCTTATATTTGACTTGAAGTGTTGTAATGGGTTTTGAGTACCACTTGTACTCAATTTTTATTTTTTTTTAGCAACACTTGTACTCAAGTTTTTTTTTTTTTGTCAAGTAGTTTAGTGGTTAGAGCTCACACAATTAAATGTGGAGAAATAGGGTGTTCGAGGTAGGAACCCTGACCCCTGCATATAATATGCGATATCCCTACTCAAGTTAATACAGTGCTTTGCTTGTGAAAAAAAAATACTTCGACTATTGTAAATCATGAATATGTCCCGTATTGGTTTTAAAAAATAGGAGGATCAAAATTTTCATGTTCTTAGACAGTATGAGACTAAAAGTTTGGCGGCTATAAAATCAGAAAGGAAACTAGGGGAGCCGAATCCCGGATTGAAATTGGTGGATTCAAAACCTTACAATTGAAAATTTAGAGGGGTTAGAATTGCTCAATTGAAAGGGGATCAAAATTGTAGTTAAATATTTTGTAATTTTTCATTGTTTGTAATGAAATACATTAGTCTACTAAAGTATCATTTTTTTTACAAGTAGTCTACTAAAGTATATTAATGTATTACTGTACCCTAACAAATGGTGTCATGATATCCACCCCAGCCACTTTCGTTACACTTTTCTCGCTCTCTCTTTTTTACCTTCTTCGCAATCCCACACCATCTTCCTCTCTTCTCTCAACATCACTCTCTTCTACCTTTCACGCCGTCGGGTTCACTTCTCTTGCGTCCACCCCAAACCGCAAAACAACTACCCAGATAAACAACTCATAGGATTCCAACACCATTTGTAAAAACAAGCACGACACAATCTTCGACCTGCTAAGACTTCAATGTCAAGACAAATTCTTTGTTTTCTCCACAATATCATCGACCTCCTTCGCACAATTTTTGAAGATTCTATCATTTCTCTCATACCAAATCATCCAAATTGATGCATGCCAAATTAACCAAAATCCTATTCACGAGAAGTTTATTGATATATTTTTTTTATTAAATATGTTTTTAATCCCTATAAAATTAGGCTTTCGAGTTTAGTCCCTGCAAAAAATTTATTCACTTTTAGTCACTATTTGCATTTTATAGGGACTATTTTGGAGAACTAAAAATATCTATTTTTGTAAAAAGTATTTAAAAATTGACTATTCTTCAAACTACAATATTTTGAAGGATTAAAATTACCACTAAAATTTTATAGGAACTAAACTTAAAAGCTCGTGATTTGTAGAGACTAAAAGATAATGTTTTTACGTATATGCAATTAACTCAAACAGTATATTAATCTCCTTAACAAAAATATCATTTCACTGCTAATTAAATGTTAGCATGTATCACTAAAAAAATGTTTTATGTATAATATTTTTCTTATCAACTATTCTTAAAAAAATTAATTTACAAATAAAAAGATAAAACATAGGTATTAGAACTGAAATTTAGATAAGTATATATAAAAACGCATGCGACGCTACAACTTTCGTTCCAACTTCCAACATTAAAACCTTGGCCCAATTTCTCCGGAATGCACAACATAATGAGTTCTGCTCTTTACCCAAAAGTTTTTACTCATTCCCAAAATAAATGACCAAAATACCCCTACGCATGTTAACTCACGTTGGTGTTAAATTTACGTGAGTTAACTCGCGCCGCGTGATTTAAGTCACGCAAAAAACACACACTAAAACCCAACGTGAGTTAACTCACGCTGGTTTTGTTTCACCCTCTTCCAATTTTTCACCCATTCTGTGGCTGAAATGTTGCGATGGCAATACTCCTTATTCTTCCTAACTTGGGATGGTGTAGAAAAAATGTCACATCAATCACACGAACACCACCAACCAACTAAATTCATAACACCACCAATATATTTTCAAAAAGAATCAATTGTCTCTAATTCTTCTTGTAATAAATAACTCTTGGAGTCATGCATCTATGTGATAATAGATATTTATATTAGACATAGAAAACAATTGTAGAGTTGAACCTCAACTAAATTTTTTATCATATATCTATTATTTATCAAATAATTGCCTTTTTTAATAATCAAATAAAATTTTGTAACCTTCAATTATTTTTTGAAGAAATTAGAAATTCGAACATACTTTAAACTTATATAAGAAACATCATAAACATTACTAATGTCTTTCATCTCTTATTTCTCTTAATACATTCCTTTGGATTTTTCTCTATTCCTTTCTTTCATCTTTTGCACAAATGCATAAAAATAAAAGATACTTGAGCAAATTCACCGATATCATGGTAGAAGAAAAACAAAAACCAGTATATATCTAGTTATTTACATATACTATTATAAAAATGTCATGCTTTTATATTACTTTTAATTTATTTTACAAAATTATTAGTAAGAAGTATTTTCAATGAGATAATAATAATAATAATAATAATAATAATAATAATAATAATAATAATAATAATAATAACTCAATTTGAGTTGCACAACCACTTCAAAAGACCCCATAATATCACATCATTGATTAATTTCCCTTAAAACAATTCATCAATGCTTTTCTTCTATAATGAAAAACAAATGATCGTTAAGAAACTCACATTTATTAACTTTTTTGTTCATTTTTTATGAGATTAGTTTTTTCTTTGTTAATATAATAAGAAACTTTTTTTTTGTTGTTAAAATATGGTGCATCGATTAATTGTAAGTAATCATAAGCGACATAATTCTTCTCTAATGCAGAAAAAAATTTTGTTTATATTTAAAACCTACTAGACAACTATCTATACGGTCGTAATTTTGTCAAAAAGAAAAACTATAAAGTCATAAAAAAAATAAAAATAATGTAATGCTACTTCAACCTATAGTCTCACCAACTAAAACATAAAAATTAAGTTGATCATAGCAACAAATTTATTGGTAATTAGCGTTATACATTTTCTAAGTTGTTCGAACTATTTTCATAGATTATGGGGTTGATCAAAGGCGGAGCCACGGTCCACCTAGAAAAATAAAAAAATTAACAATTATAGGTTTATTTTGCAAGATTTTAAACAATTTTACGACGTTTTTTGTTTTCGGCACATTCAAATCTCTTTAGAGCGGTGTAGTGGCCTACCTAGAAAAATAAAAAATAAAAAATAAAGTCAATTTTGTGAGATTCTAAACAATTTTTCAACAGTTTTAGATTTTGGCGGTTCCACAAGTAGTATACATGATTTTTGTCCTGTCTATGCTTGGCTAGTTACAGGAGGCTTACAAACCTTTTAATTTGTAGGGGTTTCAAACCTCCCTTACATTGTCTCTCAACTAAAACTTGTTTCAATTAACATTTGTATTATAAAAAAAAAACTTCATAATTTAGTGGCCCACCTAAACATTTTTTTCTGACTCCGGGGTTGATTATCTTTGATTGTGGTATTGCATTGTCCTCATTATACATTTTCTAAGTTTTTCAAACCATTCTACTCGATTTTTTTTATTGCGGTATTGATTATGCAAAGCACCAACAGTGTTACGACAGCTCGATTTGACTACTATAGACTTTCAGAAACTTGGCTGGGCACATATTGTAGGTCAAATCCATGTCACAAGCATACCAAACACGACCGTTTTTCAATCCACAGATTGTGGTTAAATAATTACAAGACACCCCCATCTCAGAAGAAGAAAAAAAACATATGAAGAGGTAAATTTCAAAATAGACTTTGAAATTCAATTTCAAATTTTTGAATTAGCTTTTTGGATCTAGATTTGCGCCATTTGTTGCTTTATATCGATTCGATGGGTTCAATTTTAAATTTGTTTTCGATGATTTATTAGATTTCAGAAGTGCTAGAAGAGGAACTGAAAGTTGAATGGCCTTCCCTGATTGGAAGAGATGACAATCTATGGAAGCACGAATGGTCAGATCACGGTTGTTTTTGAGAGATTTCAGTTGTGAAGAGTATTTTAAAAAGGTTATTTTCACAAGTTGTGCCGTGTCCAAAGGCTCTGACAAAGGATGGCATCTTGTCAAGTGGAAAGAAAATTAAGACCAAGCGCTACAAGAAAGTACTAAAAACAATAATCTTGGAAACACTGAGTTAATCTGTAATAAAAAAAAACAGTTGATAGAAGTTAGATGTTGTTTTAGCAATAATGGTAAGAGAATCAACTGTCCCAAACAATCTGGCAATGTTTGTGAAGCAACATTGATCTACTCATCCCTTGGAGATCCAAAACTCCCATGGAACGAGTTGTAGGCTATATTATATAGGTTTCATTAGCTGATCGAACTCCATCAAAATAGACAAAATAAAAGACTAGATTTTTAAATTGCATTTATGTGTCTTGTTGTGTTTAACTATCTTGATAAAGATGATTTTACACATTATCTTGTTAGTACTTATATCCTGCATATTTGACCACACAATTAATAGACAAATTGTTCTTTTTTTGTTAACATCAAAATATCAATAATGAAATATTGTTTCTAAACAAACTAGGTTCTTAGTTATAGTGAAGATCGTTCTTGGCTCAAGTGGAGAGGGTGTCATTAGATCTATTATAAATGGTGTGTTGATCCATTTCTATGTATCCTCGAGAGTAGTCATTGATTTTTTTGGCCTCACATGTGCCCAGTTTTATCGCGTGATAAAAAGAAGAGTTTTACTTTTCCCACCTTGCTGCCTTCTCACGTCCCTGCAAAAATGCCAAAATTACCCTTGGTTCAGATTTTATTTTGCGAACTAGATTGTTAGTGATTTCCGGATTTTAAAATCCGAACACCGTCGATATGAAATTTTAGTGTCTTTTTTTTATGTCAAGGGTCTATGTTGACCGTTATATAACCCCCGCATAAGCTGCAATGCAATTGCAGGGGTCATATGAACGGTCAACAATGACCATGACACCACAAACACTCCTACAAAACTTAAAAAATTAGAAGAAAATGAAAGAAAAGAGATGAAGTGAAGAATGAAGGAATTTGGTGAGCATGCAAGCCTATTTATAACCTAAACCAAGTCCTAGGTCATTTGGAAGTCAAGGAAAACGTGTTTGTCATTCAAAATCGTCCAAAAAACACATTAAAACTCCACTAACCGGCCAAACCTATGGTGAATCGCACCGTCCAAATGAAACTGAGGGAACCCAGATTATATATTCTGGAAATGACAAAAACATTCCGGAATATATAATCCAAACAACACCAGAATGCCTATTTGAAGGGTTTTTTAATAGATTTCTTAGAAAATAAGTAATAAATGCTTAAAAGAGAAGGTGTTTCAAGAGGTTCTCTCTGAGTTAGATCTTGCTGCCTTGGCAAATGACATATACATCTGGCAGGCAACAAGATCTAACTCATAGAAAGCTCTTGATATTCAAATATAGGGCAACCTCTTTATATCTATATATTTTTGCTAGCATGCAGAGGCTCTTCATCACGCGGACGCGGTCAAATAGAGAGCTATCTATTTGTGACCGCGTGAGAAAGAACCTCAGCTTATTGAAATTATTTTGCATGGTTTTCTTTGGTGTGTTTGTGTGTTTTGCTGGTATTGAAGTTGAAAACCGGATAACACTTATTTATAGAGGTCCTTGGATGTTGTGGACCACAGAAACTCTTGGTGCAATGTGGTCCATACAAAAGAATCCTATGTGAATCCGGATTTCGTAATCCGGAATGCATAACTTTGGTTATTTTATCGATTAAATGAACATCTTTGACGTAAATTAAAACATAATGAAAGTTTAAATAATATATATATTATTCAAAACATCAACTTAATTCAACAACACATAACTACCATGCAATTAAAACAACATAAAACACGTGATTAATTAAAACATGACACATTATCACGGATCACCTAAACATAGAACATTATCCGAACCATCCATCACCCTACATAAAGGCCAAGTTTCCCTTTGATTCACCCCATGATCGTATTTATTCGGATTACATAATCCGAAAACTATTTCAGTTATCCGAATTTTGAAATCCGAACTGTATCAGTTAGATTTGGCCGGTGGTCTGCACCACAAGAAACACATTTTCAAAGGTTTTTACCAACATTAATGGCTGGTAAAACTCCTTTGAAACACGTTTTTGACCATCCTTAAGTGTAGATATAACCTATGCTTGTTTTTTTTCCCTATAAATAGCCTCCAAAACCTTCACATTTCTCACACCATTTCACAAACTCTCTCCTCCTCTCCTCATGTTCATTCTATGCAAAATGTGTTTCCATCGTTGGCCTTTCATAAAAAGAGGCTACTTTGGAAGCTCAGGGGTTATATGACCGGTCAACGAGGAAGGCAACGCGCTGCAACGAAGCACAGTCTGTCTAGGTGTCATGTTGACCAT
>Ga0315915_1007936_pt1 | contig 12536 bp, 6 predicted proteins | sample MpolbnodulesMG_FD_207738 | JGI IMG/M metagenome (GOLD analysis project Ga0315915, IMG submission 207738) | Medicago polymorpha root nodule microbial communities from Los Angeles, California, United States - branched nodules | ecosystem: Host-associated > Plants > Roots > Nodule | place: USA... | reverse complement strand
CATTACCGCAGTTAGGACTTAACTAGTTAGTAATTAGGGAAACAAGCACCTAGTTGTACGACTTAAAGCTATAACCTAGTAAGACCATTCTCTTGAAACCCTTAGTAAGATAGTCGTAGATTAGGGCTGCCCGTTTGTAGAACTACTAAGTAAGCATAGAGAGAGTGTGCTATGAGTGTCCTAAGATTCATAGATGGGCAGAACTGATGGAACCTTGGCCTTCATTGCCTTGGGAAACACTAGCAATCCAATTTAAGTTTATATTTCAATTACCTTTGAATTAGCAAGACCCCGCACATAAGGATCACCATGTGATCAGCAGGTGCAGTTAGCCATTGGAGCGAAAGGCCTAATTAGGTACCCAATGGCTAGAACCCATTGGGTCAAGTGGTGCCCTGCCTATTTAGGAAACTCCCAACAACCTCATCACTTGTATAGTCTACCTAAGATAAATAAACGCGACATTTATATTATTTATTATCCAACAACGAATATACAGAGGGGATTCGAAGAATCCTAACTGCTGCTTACTTTTCTACAACCGAAAACAGGTAAACTCCCTCTGTTGCAAACATGTAAAAATTGCAACCTATCTTTTATACCGTCAAACTTAACAAAAATAAGTAATAAGAATTTTTCGAACGAAAGAACAATCCATGTGGATACGATACTCTACTTACTAACTTTATTACTTAATGAAAATGACTGGTACACTTTCCATTTAGTCAATTGCAACTAATCCGACACATCAACTATCAATCTTCAATCCCTTAGTCAGAGTGTTAGCAAGTTAAGATGCACTTGGGCAGTGCTTCACTTATAGCTTCCCATGATTCACCTGATCCCTCAAGAAATGAAATATAGCTTTTATATGTTTACTTCTGTCATGTAGAACTAGCTTGTTAACAACATTGATGGCAGACGTGTTGTCTAGTTGCGAAACAATTGCCTTACTGCCTTGAATCTTCAACTCACTCAACACATATTCAATCCAAATAGCTTGGCATGCAGCATAAGGGCCTTCAATATACTATGCCTCACATGAGGCAAATGCCATCACCGGTTGTTTTCTAGAGCACCATGAAATTGGTGCACCAAAAACCTTGAAGAAGTAACCTGTTGTGCTTCTTTTGTCAGATTTGTCTCCACACAAATTTGTTCATGATTAACAAGTAATCATAACATCATTATCTTTGGAACTTGCAGGAAAGAAAATGCCATAATTGACTGTGCCTTTTAGATATATGAGAATTCTTCTTACAACTTTCATATGAGAGATTCTAGGATCATCCATATGTAAACTCGCTCTGTTGCAAACAGATAAAAATTGCAACCTATCTTTTATACCGTCAAACTTAACAAAAATAAGTAACAAGAATTGTTCGGACGAAAGGACAATTCCTATGGATACGGTACTCTACTTACTAACTTTATTACTTAATGAAAATGACTGGTACACTTTCCATTTAGTCAATTGCAACTAATCCGACACATCAACTATCAATCTTCAATCCCTTAGTTAGAGTGTTAGCAAGTTAAGATGCACTTGGGGAGTGCTTCACCTCTAGCTTCCCATGATTCACCTGATCCGTCAAGAAATGAAATATAACTTTTATATGTTTACTTCTGTCATGTAGAACTAGCTTGTTAACTAAGTTGATGGCAGACTTGTTGTCTAGTTGTAAAACAATTGCCTTCCTCACTTGAATCTTCAGCTCACTCAACACATATTCAATCCAAATAGCTTGGCATGCAGCATAAGGGCCTTCAATATACTATGCCTCACATGAGGCAAATGCCACCACCGGTTGTTTTCTAGAGCACCGTGACATTGGTGCACCAAAAACCTCGAAGAAGTAACCTGTTGTGCTTCTTTTGTCAGATTTGTCTCCACACAAATTTGTTTATGATTAACAAGTAATCATAGCATCATTATCTTTGGAACTTGCAGGAAAGAAAATGCGTTAATTGACTGTGCCATTTAGATATATGAGAATTCTTCTTACAACTTTCATATGAGAGATTCTAGGATCATCCATATGGCTACTTACTAAACAAACTGAGAAGCCTATGTCTGGTTTGTTGTTACATAGGTATCTTAATGAGCCTACTAACTATTTGGACAAGGTTGCATCAACCTTCGCTTCATCAAGTTTCAAATTTGCTTCAACAGTTGATGTTGCAGGATTAGATTCAAACATTTTGAACCTTTTCAGAACCTCTCTATTATACATTCTCTCATGAACTATAATACCTTTCTCAATTCTTATAAATTCCATGTCTAAGAAATAAGACAAATTTATTAAATTTTCCATCTTAAATTCTTTCATCATCAATTGCTTGAACTTCTTCATATTGTTGATGATGTTACCGGTGACTAACAAGTCATCAACATATAGACATATGAGTGTTATGTCATATGTAACATCTTGCACATATGCACCATATTCTGATTTGCACTTAGTGAAGCCTAACCCAAGCAAATAAGAATCAATTTTATTATTCCAAGCTCTTGGTGCCTGTTTAAGGCCATAGAAAGCTTTGTGCAGTCTATATACCATATCTTGCCTCCATTCTATCACAAAACCAGGAGGTTGAGTAACAAATACAACTTCATCTATCAGACCATTTAGGAAAGCATACTTTAATCTAGATGAAATGTAGATCAATTTCTCTTGCAGGTTAGAGCTATTACTAACCTCGCTTTTTCTATCCTTGCATCTGGTGCATAAACTTCAGAATAGTCAAGACCTGATCTTTGAAGGAATCATGTTGCCACCAATCTTCCTTTAAGTTTAGCAATTGAACCATCAGGATTATGCTTCGGCTTATAGACCCATTTGACTTCAATTGCTTTCTTTTCTGCTGGAAGTTTGACAAGTTTCCATGTATATTCAGTGACTTCACTGTCAACTATTATTTCACAATCCTCGAGTCTAGATGGAACTACTCTTGTTCTCTGAGGTCTGTCATTATGAACATTCTCCATTGTATTATGAACGTTCTCAACTGTATTTTCATCCAGAATTCCATCTACTTCCTAATTTTCTGACTCATATAGCAAGGAATTCAACAAAGGCTTTCTAGTTGTGCTATTGGATATCAAATACCATGATTCATTCTCATCAATAACTATGTCTCTACTGATCATAATTTTCCCAGTAACAGGATTATACAATCTATATGCTCCAGTCTTGTGATAGCCAACAAGGATCATTGCTTCACACTAATCATCTAATTTCTTCCTTATACCATCAGGAACATGCTTATAACATATTGAACCAAAAACTCTTAGAGAGAAAAGAGAGTTTCCACTGATGAGAAAAAAGAGCGAGTTTAGGACGTTCTGTTCTGTATTGAGAATAGAGAGGATGAAGAGAGTTTTTGTTTATGGTGAATTATAAAACTAAAAATTGTATTGCATTGTAATTATGATACAAGATATGTGAGTTATATCAACTAAATACAAAACAAGTACTTTAGGCTATGTTAAGTTATTTGCACTACAAGCCACTAACCAACTAACTAACTAGTTAGTTACTAACTAACTAGTTAGTTACTAACTAACTAGCCAACAAACATATTTGGATTTATCCACAACATATATGTGAGTGAACAACAACAACAAAGGTTGAAGTTTAAAAATTAGGGAGATTGTGATTTTGATAGATTTAATAAAAAAATTGGGGAACGGGAATAATTGCTTCATTTTGGAGGAAAACATATAAAGTATCAAAATTTGAGATCCGAACTATAATAAATTTGGGACAAAAGTGTGTCATAGACAACCAAAATGATGTACATAGGTACTTTTTTTTTTTTTTTTTTTATTTCAAATGAAGTATAACACTAACAATATTAAAAATAATAATTTGTAGATACCTCTTTTTCTTGTTTCTTATTTATAATTAGTGGTTAAAATGGATTTCACTCTTTCTTTTTCCTTCCACGAATGTATTTATTGTTCCCCATTTTCAATTTACTTATCATCAACCTGTTCCATGCCACTGAGGGATAGAAGAAGATGGAGAAAGAAGAAGTGAACAAGGAGAATAAGGGATTATGGACAACAAAGACACGTGAATTTTAAGTGAGAAAAAGAGGCAATAGTGGGAAGTAAGGAGAGAAAATATTGGATATATATTTCTCAAAGACCGTTTCCAAAGGAAGGCTTTCTAACTCTTTCATTCTATTCCAAGTATGTGTGGTACATTGAATTTATCACGGCTCACAATGGTCACATTGCATTTACTTGTCAAAGAAATTTAAGAAAGATCATTGTTTGTTTAGTTCTTTCTTACAAACCTTGATGTCCGACTATTTTCTTCACCTTTTTTTTATTATTATAAAGTACACTGTTTGTTATGTCGTTCTTAATCTTTTCAGGCAAGGCCAAAAAAGAAAGGGGAACATGAGAATTGTAAAACAATGTAAAATAGAGTAGGGGATGCTAACTAACTTCAAGGCTGCAACATGAGAACGGTGAGGCTTACTAACTTAAATCATGCAGTTACACGCAGCTGTTACACATCGGTGACTGCTTGATCAAGATTGAACAGTCAAGATTTAAGTTTGGTATTTTAAGAAGTTATATAATTAGAATCAAATCAAATTTATCTTGACCATCCGATCTTGATCGAACAGCCACTAAAGTCATGATTGCATGACTAAAAGTGACTCCAGTCCCGATGATGCTACATAGTGCGGGCCAACAAAACAGCTAATGCAGCGCCATAGGAGAAGATGTAAATGATCAAGTATAATGACACAATCTGATATGTTGCCAAAAGTATGATTAAAATTGCTACAACATATAGAAAGGAAAAATTAATCACAATATCAACTTTCAATTAATAATTTTTTTCCAAGCATAATTTGTTCAAGTGGCCTGTTAGAGCTCTCTTCAACCTGCTCATGGTTGTTGATTAATCAAAATTCATTGGTGGATTACTACATCGTATTGGAAAGGCCCATGTATCAAAAGGAACCAACCCTTAACCTTTGATTTTTTAAGAATCATCTCTTTTGGCAAATCTTAGTTTGCCTCACCCTCACTTCATGTTTGAATTGTAAACCAGGGCCTTGTGTGTGTGTGTGTGTATATATATATATATATGCATCATTTCTCTTGTCTTGCACTTCAACAAACAACCTTGTGGACTACAAGATTTGTTAAGCAAGAAAGTAACCAAGTGAAGGGACCACCTTGCTTGTTTTGCCTTTCAAAAAATAGCGTATGACCCATATGTATTGTCGAGGAAGAAAACCGCCTTATATTTTCACTTTCTTGAGAAACAAGAAAAAAAACGCAACCTAATTTTGTGTCACGCACAGCCCACCTCAAATTTCTCCCTGCCATAAATAATAACCTCTTCCCTGCCAAATTCTCACTCACATTTTCCCGAGTAAATTCCTCCAAGAAATTCACAAAAAACCCCTAAAAAATATATATTTACCCCAAGAAAACCCTAACAAAAACAAATCAAAACCTAAAAAAAAATCACCATGTCTATGATGGATCATTACAAAGTTCTAGGATTACAGAAAACAGCATCAAAAGAAGAAACCAAAACTGCATTAAAAAAACTGGCATTTCAATTTCATCCAGATAAGCATTCTCAATCACCTAAATCCGTTCAAGACAACGCCACACTTCGTTTCAAACAGGTTCCCGAATCATGATGTTCTCATGGATGATCGGAAACGCGCTGAGTATAATTATCGGTGGCAAGCTGGTGCCGACAGTAAAAGCGCCGGTGCTGCCAGTAACAAATATTCTCAGTCTCAGTATAGTTATGGTAGAAACGGGAGTGGTTATGGAGATAAAACTAGGTATGATGGATTGAATGGTGCTGATGGTGGCTTTGAGGATGAATTTGGAACTGTTATTCGGATTTTGACGGCGAGGTCTCCTTTTCCTAATCTTGGATTTGTAGCGTAAGCCAATTCTATTTTCTCCATGTTAAAGCTTAATTACATGCTTAAACTATACCCATCGTTTATTGTGTAAGTGCTTATGTATAATCTATTTCTATAACAAAATATAAAATGAAGTCAAAATATTCTCAAACAAGGTGCAAGTCATTTTCATATGCTATCACAGTTAGAGAAAGCTTATAGAAATAATTTGGAAACTACTCGTGGACACGCCATAAGTTGTTTCCGTAAGTTTTCAAATAATCTAAAAGTGTTTAAATTATGTCTGTAGATAAACTCAAATAAGCCATCCTGAGAAGACTGGCAAATAGTTAATTAGGATGGCCTAATGATCTTATTGTTACGTTTGTTGGTGATTCGATTATAAGGTACATTATATTGTTACAATTTTTATTTTTTTTTGGTAATGGGTAAAGTTTGTATATAAGCTGGTGTATCTCTGTATATGGATAGCAGAGGGATATTTCATAGAATTATTGATCGAGGGAGGAAGAAAATTGTACAAGTGAGGGGGTTTTATTTTCCATGTAAGAGCTTTTATGTACAAGATATTTCTATAGCAAAACATAAAATAAAGTCAATTTCTATTCAGATAAACTCTAAGTTGTTTTCGTAACCTATATGATGGATAGTCTATAGAAATAAGTTGAAAATAGTTTATGATCATGTACGTTGTTTTCCTAAGTTCTCCTAAACAGTCTCAAATAACGCAAGCGAACATGCCCTTAGTTAGTTAGTTTGGCCTTATTGTGAAGTCAATGGATGATTTGGTTACATATATCCTCTGAAGTACCGCACTTCTAGTTGTAGGCGTGCCCTGTGTCCGATATTGATATGATACCAATACATTACTGATTACATTCAATTTATTAATTTTCTTAGATTACTACCAGAGTCGACGTATGTCATGTATAGTGTTCAGTGAATTTTCTTCAATTAATTAATTTTCTCCTTCATGGGCTCCTGAATTTTTATGGTCCAGGAGGATCGTATGCGATGTTTTCTGAAAAGTAATGTAGCCGAGCTGTTGCACTCCTGTCTTTTAAACCTCAAGATATTAATGGGAACCTCGAAGGTTTGGACAATTCAGAACTCACAATTTTAGATAAGTATCCAAAAGTTGGTCAGCTTGTTCCAGAACAAAGAACTCAGCGAATTCAGCAGAGTCAATAAGATATTTTGACATAAAACTTTCACATGAAAAAGTTTGTTTGAAATTTTGACTAGAGAAAATATACTGCAATCGAAGGAGTACTGTGTTGTCCAATAGTGCTACTATGCGTAGCGGAATTTTAACAAATTGATATTACCGCCCTAAAAGAGGAGTCATTTTACATTTGAAAATACGATTTCTGCAATCAAAATCAATACGCAGAAAAACGTTGTTCTATATTTCTAAAACAGACATAAAAAAATCATTGTGTAGATATATGATCAAAGACAAACATGGAGTGTACAAATCAGCTTCACAAATAGCTTGACCCAAAAACACATTTACTGCATTAACAGTAAAAAAAAATGAAGCAATTCTTGCATTATAGTTGATAAGGTAGCTAAATGATACAGTATACTACACCTGTACAAAAACCCATTTCAATTTTGAATTTTCACAGAAAACAAAAAAAGACAGTAATGTACCAAATAATCTCGGAAAGAGATTGAATATTCACATAAGCCAGCCTCTCGCTGCTTCTACTAAACAATGTGCCACTAGAAAGATTACTTCGGCTCACAACCGCAACTGCAGACCGTGCCACCATCACGTAGTAACCATAACAAAAGTGATTCCAGACGCATAAAAAAATTAGCAGCCATTATCAATAATGAGAAACAAAAGTGATTCCAGACGCATAAATTTGATTTTGATATATTCCCAAAGTTAATGAAATAATTATCAAAAAGGAAAGCAGCTATACATAGCCAACTTAGACCGAGTTCAGTATAATAATATAGTAAAAAAACATCAAAATTTCATTTGACTCTTAACCATTGTTTCCTAGCATTTTCTCCACTAAAATATTTTTGCATTAATATTTTAACCTTGAGCAATCCAAAAGTTCTGTACAAAGAAATGTGATTTGGTATGATTCCTTTTACAACAATAGTGACAAACAATATGTGGACGATGATGATCTTTGGTATCCCCCTTTTTATGACAAGAATGCTTTTTATATGGCATTTTTAAGGGCTTGTCAAAATACTTATCTTTGATAACAAAATTCATTTTGGGCTTTGCAGCATGTTGTAATTTGAATTTAAGAGATGAAATTTCCTCATACAAAATTAGGACAATGAGTGTTTTTATTTGGGAACAAATATTTCTTACTCTCCAAATCAATTTAGATGTATAAAGACACAAAAAAAAATATTACAATTAGTGGAAATGCATTCTCGAACATATTATGTCCCAGGAGGAATAAGTTGTCCGCTTCTTATTTTACTTTATTTTGGTAGATAGTCAGAGTGACGATAACTACTTGAAAACTCATACACTCCGATTCTTATGCTCAGTTGTTCAATACTTTTAATTTCAGTGACTAGTGATACACTTGAAAGATCGAAAGACTAGCAATTTAGTTGACAAAAAATTATCTTTTTAAGGGAAAAGTTTTATTAATTAAATTGATATTATTGGTCATTCTACATTTATGCCCAACTGAAATTTAAATGAGTACCTTAAAATTATAAGGCTAAACTCTTATAACTTATATATTAAACATTTATGCTCCACTGTGAAGTGTTATATTCATCGATTAATTCAACATCTTTCCAAAAACCACACTTATGATCGTTCAAACAACCTCCACTTACATTTATATGCCATGTGCAATCTTCGCAATTGTCGTGTTTGTAATCGTAAACGTCAAGATAATGACGATAGGGGTTTTCAGGCCATGTAAAACCGCAGAAGAATAATGTATTTCTTGTAATTATCTTTGGCTTGAATGAAAACGCATAACTTCCTCCAAACAATAGTGTGTGAAATCCAAGATCGTCATCTTTGGATTTGCAATGAACAGTAATGGTTTTGAGGTCTGGGGCGATTACTTCATTGATAATAGTAACTGTTACCCTACCAAAAGGCCCAAAACCAAAAGCTATAGTATCTCTAACCTTACATGCAAGTAGTATAGTTAGGAGAATCGAAAATTGTAAGGTCATTGAATTTTGAGCTGCCATTGTTGTATGCACAATGCCTATAAACCGTACAACAATCTTAATTTATAGAACATTAAACAAGTCAACAGTGTGCCTCCAACAAAGGAAATTATTTGCAAATTTAAAGACCTTGTTGACCTATTAATTAGTCAATTATGAAATTAGCTAAATTTTGGTCAGCAAATTCAAAGGGTAATACACGTGGCATGAAAAGAGGGATTTGTTCATTGACTTTTCTCATTTTGGTCATCAAGAATAAATTGACTTAATTTTGAGCAAAAACATTTGAATTATTTTAAAACTCGGCTCGAACCGGCCGGTCGAACCGAGAACCGGTGGGTAGGCCGGTTCGACCAGGCCTTTGGATCGGCCATGCAGTTAGCTCGGAGAGAACCGGTAAAACTCGGTAAAAACCGGTGACTTGGCCGAGTATTTGGTTGGACCGGTTTGAAGCAAGAACACATTTTAATTAAATTATGCTGGAAAAAGTAGTGTTTGTGGGAGTTGAACAATTGAACTTGTGACCCAACGATTAAAGAAAACTCTCCCAGCCACTGAAACACTATCAATTGTTGTGTTCAAATTGTTTTTACTATGATTATAATAACACATGTTTGGATAAAGATCATTGCATATATTATCATCTCGCGAAATATTTATTATAAAGCAAATACCTTTCAATTTTCTTTTATTTTATTTTTTTATGATAAAAATACCTCATAAAATAAAAGTATATAATCTTTATCAAAATCATCTTTAAAAAAAAAATCTTTGTCAAACTCATAAGCATATATAACCATTTCAACAAAAAAAACATAAGCATATATAATTATCAAACTCAAATATTTCATTTAAAACTCATAATAATTAGTCTATAAAATTATGTTTGCTGAATATTTATTTTTATTTTATACTATATGTGTCATTATTTTAGTTTTTGGAATGACCGAGTCACCGATTTAATCTGATTAAATACCTATACATGTATAATCTAAACACCGAGTTATCTAATCGAGTCATCCGGTTTGATCTAATTCAGTCATGCGGTTCAACCAGTGACCCAATGGTTCGACCATCGACTCAGTGACCCAGTACCTCCGCCAAGTCGATGACCGAGCCGAGTTTTATAACTATGCTCAAGCCAACCGCTAGGCCAACCCCAAATGGGTTGTTTGAAATTGAATGAGAAAAGTATGCGATCCAATCAATTATGTAATCAATTTTAGATTTATTAAATATTCATTAATCTTGTCTAAAATTGATTGACTGAAATTATAGACATGTTTTTTTTTAAGGAACAAGTCTTTTATTATTTTTTTAATTTAAATTGTTCTTGATTGTTTGATTTTTGTGAAGTGTGCCATAACCATTGGATAATGTTAGTGACCAACATGTTGGCCTAATCATATTGTTCAAATGTCGTAAATAAAGTTATAGTGTTTATAGTATTTAGTTACCAAATAATTTAGAGATAGAAATCTGACATTACCTAGTCGTTTTAACCTATTTCCTTAAGTCAGGTCAAATAAATCATTGCCAAATGCATCTCTCCAATTTACACATCCCAGTTACAGTTGATATCATTACTTGATGACAGTTTAGCACACGTGCTAAATCCTTCATCAATGCTCACTTAGTATATAACTATATACTCTTGACAAGTCAGTTTAATCAAAGAGGTGGAAAGATACATAAGATACTTTATTTGGAGTGCAAAGTTAAATACTAGAAAACTTGACATTTCATGGAACAAATTTTGTTAAAACATATAGCTTAAGGTGGCCATTGAATTATATCTATATATTCTTAGTGAAACTTTGTTGGGAAATGATAGAGTCGAACACTCAATGGTCTGACATTAAACATTGATAAATCTTGTTTGATACTTGGTGATGGGAAGAAGACCAATTTTTTTAATCATAACTGGAGTTGAATTCCTCTTATCTACCCGAAGAATATCCCAGATCACATTCACAAATTTTCGAATTATAATGTTTATAATTATCTTATTGGATGACAATGGCATATTCCAATTGAATTGAAACATGCTTACCCTGATCTTTTGAATCACCTCAATCAAGTATTCTTCCTCTTGATGTACTCTTCTGATGGTAACTTGTTCCTCAAGGAGGCTTGCATTTTCCACAGACATGCTAGGAATATTGTTTCTTGGTTAATCTATTTGGAATAATGGAACTCCTACTTCAAAATCCTTGCTAATTTGGAGGCTCATTCATAATAAAATTAGAATAGATAGTAATCTCATATTAAAAGGTTGCTTAGCTCCCTCAATGTGTTCCTTGTACAATAAGGAATCTGAATCTTTTCACTATTTATCAACTGTCAATTTGCTTTATCCTTTTGAGTTTGGCTTTTTCAATCACTAACACCAATCTAAATTTCAATTAAATCCTTTATATTTTAGAGATCAATGCAGATTGGTGATCTTTGCAGCAGTGATCAAAATTGTGAATGTAATCAAGTTTTGTAGAAAAAAATCAGAGATTCAACAATTGAAGACCTATTTGGAGTTCAGTTTTACCAATGGTAATAATAATTTTACATGGTGTGCCAGTGAAGAAATTTAGCAGATGCAGTAAACAATGTTTCGGAAGAAATGACTCACTTACCTGCATCAAAGAAGATTCATTATGCGTGTGATGATGAAGAAATTCTGAGCAAAGACTCTGAAAAATTTGATTACTCAAGAAACTTCTCTGAAGAAATCTGAGCAGTATGCTCTTGATATATTTTGTAATCTGTATCTGCAGGTGGCAGACAATGAAATGGCACTTGTTTAATTTGGTTCAAAAACTAAGTGTGCTCAACCTGAGCTTAAAATTAGGTTCCTTAAATAAATGAGTTGAATTTAAGCTGTATATGGTTCTGTATATAACTCGACTCGGTTAATTATGATATTGTCTTTTTAATCATGTTGATGGTGTTGGGTTGCTCTCATAAGCTTGTTTTTATCACAAGTTAATTTGCTACATTTTTTCTTAAATAGCAGCTACATAATTTTTTATAACAAAATGTCAAAAAAATGCATTAAAAAATATTTTTTGCATGTTTAACCGGATTATTTGAATCAAAATTGACTTAATTTTATCTTTTTCACATAAATAAAAATATCATATACATAAACACTTATATGATACACGCTTATGTTATATACCTAAAAAAAGCGATTATGCTATAACTTATACTCCCTTCTATCAGTTATGTATATTTTATTTTATTTTTGAAAACTCGATATCCGATCCATGAATCGATTAATCTGAGGGGACCAATCCCACCGCCCACTTGCGGGGGCCCTGTTTAAAGTCAGAGCAAGCTCTGTATGGACTTAGGCCACCGAAATTGGCACCAGGAAATCGAACCTGAGACCTTTGGAGGAGCAAACTCCAAGATCCCAAGCCAACCACTAGGCCAACCCCAAA
>Ga0315915_1007931_pt1 | contig 12541 bp, 3 predicted proteins | sample MpolbnodulesMG_FD_207738 | JGI IMG/M metagenome (GOLD analysis project Ga0315915, IMG submission 207738) | Medicago polymorpha root nodule microbial communities from Los Angeles, California, United States - branched nodules | ecosystem: Host-associated > Plants > Roots > Nodule | place: USA... | reverse complement strand
TTGATGAAGAAAATAAAGAGGTTTAAAATAATTATTGTGATGATGTTGTTGATGTTTAATAATATTTGGTGATGTAAGCGGTGATGGTTATATATGGTGATGTTTAGAGAGTATGGTGATGAAATGGTGAGAATATTTACAATTGGTGATGAAAATGGTGATGTTTAATTATGGTGATGTTCTTGTTTATGCTGTGGTGTTTTGCATATTAGGGAGACTCGTGCATTAATGAATGATTGTGTTGATCATGTGTTGATGCATATTTACTTGACGAGTCGGTCCCCATGCATGCATACTAGAATTGAGTCTAGGAAAAATGGTGATGAATTGGTGATGAAAAGTCCAGTAATATATCTGGCAATTTGGTGATGAAAAGTCCAGTAACATGTCTTTGGCAACTCGATGATGATAGACGTGGTACCACATTCATATAGGTCTTAGGAGGAGTCCATATGCATTTAAATGACGTACTTGTTCTTGATATTTTTAAATGTGAATTGTAATGTGATGGTGTGATATACGACATGTTGAGAAAGAATAATAGATGTTGATGATCTTGTAATCATTGAATATTGTTCTTATGATATTTCAATATTGTGAATGTTTCCTTATAATTTGTTATAGCTGGATTTTTCACCCCTTTCTTGTTGTTGTATTTATGGTATCTGTAACATCCTAAAATTTTAAATCAATATTCGAATGTAATTAAAAATATAAATCATAATAGTATCATTTTTTTTATACGCGACACAAAAAAAATGGTGCACATAGCAGTTTTTTTTAGAAAAGAAAAAAAAAGCTTTCTTTCTCCCCACGTTTCTCAAAATATGTTTCTAATAAAAAGAAAAAAATAAAAATAAAAATAAAAAACATAAAAAAAAGATTTATTGAAGAAAGAAACCGTACAAATATTTTACAAAGTTGGCTTCTTGAATTTATCAACCACACTCTTTCTCTTCTTATAAATACACTATACCTGGCTTCACTAAACACACACCACAAAACTCTCTTCTCTCTAAGAAAATCAGGTGATATTCCAACAACTTTTGAAGAATCCGAAGGTAAGGGGAATTACTACTAATAAGTTTTAAAGATTTTGCATAAGTTATGTGCTTAAGTGATTATATGTGAGTAAATAACTCTACTTGTGAGAGTTAATTTCTCGATGATGTGGTAATTTCTAGCGATCAAGTACATGTCAAAGGACATCGACTTATATGTGTTTTAGTTAATATAATTAGGAGTTTTTGAAAATATAATACATAAGTAGAAGAAAAAGTTTTGTAAATGATGAATTGATTAGATTGTTCTATTATGTTTATTTGGCATTATTCTTGTGTAAGTAAATGAGTATATAAATTAAGTGTTAAGTGATTTCCATGAGCGAAATTAGTTGGAAATATATGATTAAAAATGTCGATTATGGTTCGACGCGATAATTTGTAATGTTAATCGTGATTAAAAACTTCTCTTAAAAAGAAATAATCTAAGAGAGAAAGTTGTATCTCACCTTATTAATTTTATGGTATCAACTTAATAAGACCTTACTCATAGATATGTTGTAAAGGGAAAGAAACTTAAGAATGCCAAACTATGATCACTAACTTAAGTACATAGACATAGAATATATAGTTATACTATACGTGTAGGTGATTCTTAAAAATAAATGCATATGTGCTGTTTAACTAGGCAACATGAATTATTCCTTGTTGAAATCTCATGCGTGTACATCAATAAATAAAAAGAACATGTACTAGTTTAATTGAACTACCTAAATTCTTACTTGCTGCTGGAATTTCTATGCTTATACATAAATGAAAAAGGACATATGCTGGTTATTAATTGTCGAGTTATTATGTACTGGCTTAACCGAATTACCCAAATTCTTACTTGCTGGAACTTCTATGCTTATACATAAATGAAGAAGAACATATGCTGGTTATTATTTGTTGAGTTATTATGTACCGGTTTGAATTACATCATTGTACTAATTGAATGACTGATTTACATCACTGTACTATTGAATAAAAATTCAGAAGTAGCTAATCAATTTTATAAACATAATGGTTAATTGTTTGACATTGTTGAGTTGAGTATGAGTGTTTTGTCTTGTCTAGAAAGTAGGACAATTAAGGAGCTATAACAGGTCCCTATACACTCAGGTGTAGATGAGAATGAGGATAGTTATGGTTTGGTTACTTTGAGGACCTATCGAAGGCACTTGTGTTTCGAACGCCTATCAATAGTTGGGGATTGCTTCCCGGCTGAAGGTATTCTTACTACCAGACACGGTGAGCCTGACAAAACTAGACTATTTATGATAAGGTAGTGCGATCGGACTAGAATGATTAGAGTTTAAGCATATCTTGCTCATAATACTAATAATCATGATATAGTTGCCGAAACGGCCTTATGCTCATTAGAGTGGAATCTCCATGGAGTAGTAAATTGTGAAAAGAAAATAAACTAGAGTCGAGAGAAAAGTCAAAAGAGTTCATGCATGTGTCATGTTGAATGTCAAACTATTAATTCTAATTTGACATTTTAAAAGATAGTTCTTTTATAATATGCTTTGTAATTGTTGGACAGTGAATGAAAAGAAAAATATTATATCTATGTAATTATCATATTATCTGGTAGTATATATTATTTTCTTTTTCCTTATGTAATAAATCACGTGGAAAACTTGTGTACGAGTAATTCACCCTTCTTTGTTTGTATTTGTATCTTGTTTTTTTTTTTTTGGGTATGTTCGGACGTTTTTATAGATGATGCCCGGAGGACATTTAGCTCATTCGGGGACCCGCTGAATCGAGTTCATTGAGGATCCTTTGAATGACGTTTGGGAAATAAATCTAGCAACCCAAACGTTGTACTTTACCGGTCTTGTTCGGATTACTACAAGACTTGGAGGCCAGCCTACTAGAGCTATTGTTACTCATGAGACTATAGAAATAATATTACCATTGTAGAGGTTGTACTTGGCTCTTCATGACATGGGTGTTGTCCCACCTAGACCAGTAGGACCAGAGCCACATGAGCCCTTTGTTCATCATGTTGAGGATCCCGTTGGAGTTGTTGAGAATGGAGCAGGAAGAGGCATTGTAGCCGAGGAGGAGGATCCAGATGAGGATTTGGAGGATGGAGAGTTCATTGGGGGAAACCCTAATGACCATATTTAGATATGATTGCTAGTATGCAGGAAAGAGTTTAAGAGTGCTAATTAGTTTGTTGTGTACTTAAATGTCTCTTAAAACTCTATTATTTTGGATGGTAGTCAGCCTTGGTGACATAGTAGGACTGATGTGGTATGACTAATGCATTATGACTCTAGCTAGATGGTAATTATGCTTTGTTTATATTAGGTCTCATGAAGACTTATGGATCACTTTAAAAATATTCGCTATGATGACTTTATCCTTATGAGCCTTAGGCTTAGACCGAATAATATCTATATATTATGACTATGTGTGCTATTTATATTCATATTTTATTTAGTAACAAATCCTTTAAGAAAATAAAACGATACAAATAATGTTCAAGAAAAAAAAATGTAATTGAGACATAGATGAAAATAATATTATTAGTCAATTACATACACAATATATCCCAAAAAGAGCACCATCAGTGCTATACTATATCCAAAAGGAACATTGTTATTACTATACTATATCGATCCAAAAAAGAAGCACTATATCCAAAAAAGAACACATCAATACTCAAGAGTTAAGTTTTTTTATTTTTTTTGAAAATTTGGTATCCAATCCAAGAGTTAAGTTATTTTAGTTAACATTAATTGGAAAATATCAGGATAAGTATCGGTGTAGGATGATTATCGGATACTCTCCTGATACGTATTGGGAAGTATCAGATAATTATTTTTTTAAAAAAATAAAATTTAATCTTCGGATACTCTCCTGATACGTATCGGGAAGTATCAGACAGGTATCAGTGTAGGATACGCTGGGAATACGATACGTTATCCATTTTGAAGTATCAGGGCTTCACAACTAAGAGGTAACAATGATGTCAAATTCGTATCGATCAAAGGAAAGAAAAAAAATTCTACTGCGAGTTTATCACGATTTCTCTTCATGATCTTTACCACTTAAATCCTTGAGAAAACTCTTGATTTTGAGCTATCAAATTTAATTCCTCAACAATCTTTCACGATCATCAACATTTGGTGAAGTTTAAGGAGAAAAACCTTAAGTTTCCAACTTGAAGGCGAAAGATTATCCAAATTTTTCCTTTAGAGTCCAATTGCCCTTAATTGTAGAACCCTAGAAAATATCAATCTAATGTACAATGATTTTACCTAATTAGAATAACCCTTAAAAATCAGTATCGATTTGAATGTCTATGTTTTCAAAGATATGAGAGCGTTTGAGAGAATAGATTGAGAAAATTTCATTGTTTTTCAAAATGATGAGTAATGGCTTATAAAACTTTTGAAAATAGAAAAAGTCAACTCATTAAAATGTAATGTAAACAACATATAAATCGATTCATATGTTAAAAATGTTTCAAGAAAAAAGCCAAGTAAATTGATTTACATCAGCAAAGAGATATACCTTTTCAAACCCTTGTAACACTAAATCGATTATTTAGAAAAAAATAAAAGAATCTTTTGAAAATGGACTTATAAATGTTAATCAATTTATATGGATAGAAACTTATCAAAACAAATTTTTCTATACCATATAGTAATTTGATTTACACAAGTTAAAATCTTTAAAATCGAATTTTGGGATTACGAAGGTATACCGTTTTAAATCCTACAAACTTAGTTTTTCATATCTAATCAAAACCTAGATAATTCTAATTAACACCGAAGACTTATGAACCGTTAGATGAATCAAGCAGTTCAGTTCTTGACATGTGTTAAATTCTTTCCGTTTTTCATTTTATTAATGAAAAAAGCTTGTCTCGTGGCCGTAAGTATAACTCAGTTGGGACAATACATTATTATATGCAGAGCCGATTCGAACTCCGGACACCCACTAAGGTGAATTCCAGCCACTACCTACCTGAAAAAAAAAAAAAAAAAAAGAAGAAGCTTAAAACATACCCATTGCCTGACCTGTTGCTACCTTGCAACCCGCCATCGTCTTGCCGCACCGCCGCCGTCCTGCTGCCACCGTCTCCGTCGTTAGTCGCAGAAAAACTTCGAGAAGTGAATCACAGAACCTGCCTTCCCTTTCTTTTCTACTGTATGTGCAATTTCAACAACCTTAAATCCTTTATTAAGTTTTTGTTTAATATGGATTTTGATTAATGATGTTTAATTAAGCGATTTTAGGATGAGCTCTTATCATAGAAGTGCTTATGCATAAGCTATTTATATAGAAAAAGATAGAATAAAATCAAATCGTTTTCATGTAAGCTATAAGTTGTTTTCATAAGTTATCCTGGAGAGCTTATGAAAGTTTAGTCATTGTTGTTTATTTATTTATTTGTTTGACGAGATATTGAAAATGTTATTTATTTTCAATTTTCAATAGTATCTGTTCTGGTCTTGATCCTTCCAAGTTTCGTATTGCAGGCTGAAAAATGGAGGCATTAATGCAATGTTATGGGGATGGATCTTCTGATTCAGATTCTGAATCTTCTCCTTCAAATCCAACCTTAGCTTACTCAGAAGGATTTGCGCCGTTGCCATCCCGGGCAACAAACATTCGTGAACCACTTCACAAAGCCTGCGTCCAGCCCTTGCCGCCACCTCCTATTGCGCTCCTTCAGCCTCCAAATTTTCTTGGTATGCTGGGTTTTAAGCTGATTTTCTTACTCTTACAAGGATAAAAGATAATTAAAATATGTTCCTTGCGGATAGGTTTAGAATTTAGGTTATTAATTAGAAAATAATAATATTCTGATTTTGCACCAACCTCATATTTTTCAGAATGATGATAATAACCTCATATTTTTCAGAATGATGATGATCAAAACATTGATAAGACCTGATTTTCTTACTCGTATATTTGAAGTTCTTTGCATCAGCAATCAAATAAATAATCAACTCTTGTTTATATGTGGCAATTGCATATGATAAGTGCCTTTTGATGATGAATGTTCATTGTTGTGATGAAGGGCCTCAAGATATTCAGATAAGCCAGACAACTAAAGTTAGGAGCTTCCCTCATGTTGATGGTAACTATGCCTTACATGTATACATACCAAGTAAGTTAACATTATCTTAGTGTTGGAAAACACTTTTCTGTTTTGTCATACAGTGGTTATGGTATTTTAGAGATTTAATTTAATTTTACATGCATTATTTGTCTATGATTATGCCATGCATTTAGATTTACCTGGGAATTGGAAGACCTGTATGTCAGCATGTAAATTAGTTGGGAAATTAACCATCACGTTTGTGTTAAATATATGATCCGACAACTTTATGCTTTATATGCTATTTGATTTTCTTGTTTATCAGCCATTCTTGCTTTCTTTGCAACATGAATGTTTAATCATCATTTGTAACCAGGTTAAGGTGATCTTAAATTGGCCTGCAATTGTTCTTTGAAGTTATACGTTCCTGTTTGGACTGTTATTGCATGTTTTGATCCACATTTGAGGCAGATAGGTATTTTGAACCACAAACTTGATTAATAATATTTTTGAAATGTTTGGGTGTTCTGAAGTAGAATTACTTTTGCCTTGAGACGTTGGTCACTAAGTTTTGAAAAGTCACCAAGTCTTGCATCAAAATTTCTTAGAGTACAAACAGTTCACTTCACTTCGAAGTCAACTTTAACAAGATCAATTTACAGAGTTAAGTTCTTTCAAAACAATATTTGAAAAACTCGGACTGTTAGTTGAGGGAATTTAGAGTTAGTTAGTTGGAACTGAGACTATTAGAGATAGTAAGTGCATCAAATCATTTAAAGTAATACCCTGGAGTCAAATTTCAAAGGTGGTTGGGGTTTGATTTCATTCAATCATTTCTTTGTGCAATCTAAATCTATTCAAACCTATCTCAATTGATTCCTCAAGCTCCATTGAGCCCTGAAAAACTCATTCGGATGGTCTGATCACCTACAGGATCTAGAAATGCATAATTTGTTATTCTTTAAATTTGACGATACACCTTTTTAAGATTACATGTAATGAATTTGTTGACGTTCAATGTGATATTCTTGAAGCTAATTGATTCAAAAGGTTTTATCCCGTCGAACGCTTAGGTCATGTTTAGCCACTGCTTGCAAGACTATTTAATGTTTGATGTCATACCTGTACTTCCATGTTACTTTATAATGCTTGAGTAGACTTGACAATGCTATAAAATTTGTTCAAAAGTGTTCCTGTGTTAAGATGCAGTGACTTTGGACTCAGACTGCAATTGTTCTGTTTCAGTTAATATTTCATCTTCATCGAAAAAAGAAGTAGCCGCTTTCTTGAAGAAAATCTCATCTCTGCATCCAAGTCTTTGTGCCGTTGATGTTGATGTCCCACTTAACGTCCTCTGTAAGAATGACGAGAAGCTTGAACAAGTTTTACTAGGAAGGGAGTTTCACATAAGTTTGGGAAGAACTGTTCCAATACGAGTACATCAGATTGACTCAGTGGTCTCAATGCTAAAGCAGAAGCTTCAGACGCAACCCTTGTAAGTTTTTATTCTTGTTTTGTTCAGTTTTGAAAAATTGAACGGCATATTTTTTGTCAACCTGTTTACCTGATTGTTGCCTTTAACTTGTCATTTTGAGCAGCTACTGGATCGACTTTGACAAATGGGTGGTTTTTGTTAATGATGATCGCACACGCACCTTCCTCTCAGTTGAGGTTGTTCACGGTGGGCTTGTAGAGGTATGATTCATAACTGTTTCTTTTCCAATTTTTACGCCTCTATATTTATTGTGTTAGTACATATGCAAGTTGGATTTTTATATTGTATTGATTGATTGATTGATGCTTAATGTGTGTCACGAGTGGACCAATATTCATATTTTTCCTTTTTTTAATAGAACTTCTGATATATAATATTGTTGATGGTAAAGTAATAGGGGGCTGAGACTTCCTATTAGGAGAGCGTATGGTAGTAGAAATAGGAAGGAAACAGGGGATCAGAACTATACATAATTGTAACAGTTGTTTGGAGTAGCGTCAGTAAGAATAAAAGGGTGGTGAGGGGAATTGAAAAGGATATGAGAATAGAGAAATTGATTGTGTTTTTCATTTTAGTTTTTAAAACAGCTACTATCTATTTTAACTTTTAAGTTTTAAAACAAGAAAATAAGAAACAGTTTTAGAAAATATGTTAAACAGACAAGTTTTCAGCTTTTTATTTTTTTAAAGCTTAAAAACAGATTTAATAAGGGAATCAAACAGGCGTCTCTTGACACTAAGAATTCTGTTATTTCTGACCTAAGTGTTCTTGATTCTTCATTCAATTCAGTAAATATATTCAATTTTTTATCTTCTCTTACCGTCCAGTCCTTATTATAAAGTATTGGGTAATTGAAATCGGATTATTGGTAATGGAATTGTGAGAAGTTTGGAGAAGTTGTGTTTGGAAGCTGAACATGGGTGTTTATACAATGCTTATTATATTTGTAATTCAGCATTAGTGTTCCAGGACAACATTGAATTAACCAAGGTTCAAATGGAGGTTTTTTTAGAAGCCTCCAAGATGAAATCTGTTACTATATGCTTTGGAATTTCGAGGGCATCACTCTTATTTTGACCTTACACAGAAACTTGCACAGAATAGGAAAAGAGTAGAGATGAATTCAGAATATGTGGAAAACAGAGTTAACACGTTTGTGTTTGTTTTACATTCATTATCAAATATTCAATTTACATTCATATTTTTTTTTTGGTGATCGATTCGCATTCATTCTTTCAACTTACTGGTTGTACACTTGTACTTATTTCAACTTGTTTACAACAATAGCAACAACACTTTCTCGTAAAGCGGGGTCAGTTACATGGATCAAATAATGCCATGATGCCCTAGCCTGAGTTAAATCCTATGATAGACCTTTGAACTGAACTCTATACCTCTGTTAATAGTTTGTCATATAGTTTTCCTTGGTCTTCTTGTACATCTATTTCTTGGGACATCCTCCGTCATGTCTAACCCTTTGTCGAGTCTTCTACATGTGTGTCTAAACAACCTTGCACAAAATTCAACCATCTTTTCTATTGCAATGAAGTTTCGGTAATCTTTTCTTGAGTAATCTCTCGTCTATCATAATATTCTCATCTTTGCTATGGTAGCATACTTCCAATTTTAGCCCTTTACCGTCCAACATTTATTTCATAATTGCATGTTTTATAGTTGTGTGGTATAATTTTCCTTTAAGTAGTAGTATTTTTTTCTTGAACCCTAAAGCTTATATCATCATATATCTCCACGTCATTTTATTTGATGGATCTAAGGTACTTGAAACACAAGACTTGTGATATGGTGTGTTTTTCAATTTTCAACTCTAAGCTAAGCTTTGTGTATCTCTAACTTGCATTTTATTTATTATATTATACTCTTAAGTGAAAATCAAGTGATTCCGAGACTTGTTTATATCTCTCTGACTTTTCTTTCATTTTCTCTTATTCCGATTAATATCTGCTTTTTTAGTCTTCTAAACTAGTACTCTCTTTTTGTTGCCACATAAAATGTGTTTTTCTTTTCTATTGATTTCAGATAAGGAAGCAAATTGAAGCAGTCAATGCAATTTACAAACTTCATAATCTTCCTGAATTTTACGAGGTCAGTGTTTGTAAACCACGACTTGGACTTTGAAGAACACTGAATGGCCAAACTGTTTTTGAAAATCAGCAGTTTATTAGGGCCTGGTATAATTCTGGTGTTATTTGTTTCTATTTTCACTCAGAGAATACATTATGGAATTTTCCGAAAATTCATTTAAAAAATAGATTGAATATTTAAAAAAAAAATCAAAAAAATGTTCAGTGTTTCTGGAAATGCATTCTCTCTAGGTAGCTTTCATCTTCTTTCCATCACAACTAAAAAAGAAACTTCATAAGCAAAATTTTCCAACCACTCGCATACAAAGTAAAAGTTGAAAATGGAAATTAAAAATGTTGTTAGAAAGTAAATGAGTCTCAATGGTTTTATGGACCAAGAATGTGTTGTTTCAGAAGTATTACTTCTATCATCATTGCTATCAGATATTTTTCTTTACTAGTACTAAAAACTTGAAGTATTTTGTACAGGATCCACGTCCTCACATTTCGTTAGCATGGTCATTGGGCGACACCGCCGATTCCCTGAAGAAAGTTGTGGATGACGAAATCAAGAAATGTGTTACTGGGAAATCATTGAAGAAATGTATTTTTACCTATCAATTCAAAGGTATCGAATGTAAGATTGGCCAGAAAACATACAAAATATGTAAAATTTCAGATAGATGATAATGTTGCATGGTTTATAGAGTAGTGGATCTGCCAAAATATTTATGGTTGCATCCAATTCTATTCTATATAGACTGATGATGAATAATTTAGTGTTGTGTAATGTATAACTTGCTTCTTTATCCTTAAAGAAATGATATTTGTACAACTATTTTTGTACAACTTTCTCTCTCATACTCACATTATCTTCTTATTCTCTCTCTTCTTTTTTCTCTCTCCATTGTTTTTGACCAATGAGAAGAGAGAACAACAAGGTTGTTTCAAAAGTTGTACCAAAATAGTTGTTCAAATATCATTGCTCTTATCCTTACTGGTTGTGTAAATTGTACATCAAATTGGGATGCGCATAAGAATCACAATAATGACTGCAATCTCAACTAGGTTGACACCGTAGCCATTGCATGAAATAGACCTAAATTTCATTATTTTCTTCTTCTTTAAAGAGGCAAGAATGAATTATATTACCACAAACCAATAAGTCCCTCCCCACAAGGTGTGAGAGATAGAACTTACATGAAAATCGATAGGTACATTAAAGTGTCAATAAAGAGAGAAAATAGAAGAAATTAAAAAACAGGTGACAAACAGAAAGTGGGGTTAAGCTTCCATAATTGATAATCAAAGTCAAACAGGACATATTTTGATTTCAACCATTGGTAAAAATGAAACTTTACTTTTTCACTTAACGCTTGCAGCTGCTTCTCTTTTTCTGAGAAATAAGCTTATTTCTCTCCTTTCAAATCACTCACACCACCACTAACTAAATAATATGAAACACCTTCCAAAATTGTATGGAAAATCCATCTAACCTTCCAAATTGAACAATATGATCTCGTTAAGAACCTTGATTAAATATTGATATAAGAAAATAAATAGATAAAGTAAATCTGAGTCACAAACCCGACTTTGAACTTATTTGAATCTAAAATTAGAATTAGCATTCGTATTTGGTTTTTTTTTTTTTTTTTATAGTTTCCTCTTCTTTCACTAAAAGTAATTCTATTTGTGTTGGATATTAAATGTGAGTATCTACTAATCTCAATCTCCACATTGATGGAGTTTAATCCCTTACTCTAGACTCAACTCTCATTGGTATACACACACTTAAAGGAATAAACGTGCCATTAAAAAAATATTTAAACCATCTTATACCACGACACAAATGAGAGGTATCCATTGATCCATGTGGAATACGTCACTACCAATTACATCCCCAAATTTTTAAAACCTTTACCATAAATCCTCACCAAAACTAACAACTGACTTCGTGTGTCCCATTCTACACAAGAGTGATCACCCCATGTACTAAAAGGAAATTTTCATGGTTTCTCATCATCATACTTTTCAGCATCTTGACACCACAAATTTTTGGTCATGAGGATAGTTTTGATGATCATTGCATTAAATTAAGAGTAATCATACTAATAGAATTGAACATTGTATCTTAATCTAAAATATTAAGATATTAGACATATGAGGCATCTCTCTTACATGTCTAATATCTGAAACATTTATAGTTGATGTGGGACCAACCCATTAATACTTGCACTAAACAATCTCATTCTCAAATATAAGTCTTCCACATCCTATACCAAAACCGCAATTACAACCAATTACGTTTCCTAACTACAGTGTCAAAAATACTTTCAATACAACGAATTAATATAACATGAGATTTTAAGTATTTTAAACCTAGTATGAGTTTAAACAAATACTTTATGAAATAACAGTTTCCATTTTCTGGCGGTGTTGAACTTGGGAATCCTTATTATCATAGACGGCTCAAAAGATAAGGCTAATATAGCCTCCGTTTTAAGCATACCAACAAAAAAAAAACATATAAAAAGGCCTCCATGTATTAAAATTTGTTGCAAGCTTCCCTTATTATTTCAAATTATTGGATCGACTCTACTTAATATTTTAGAATTTGGATCTCCATCGTCCACTTCTCTTCCTTTCTTTTTTTTTTTTCTTTATGGTGGACAATGTTTGAACCTGAACCTTACAGTTTTTATCTCTTTTTACCAACTGAGTTAAGCTTTTTTTATCTCTTTTGATCTGCAGTTTCTCACTTCTATTTTTATCCATTTTATACATCATAATCACTTATTTTCTCCAATTTTTAGCTAAAGTCACTATAACTTTCCCTACCAAAGGTTAGAGATTC
>Ga0315915_1007929_pt1 | contig 12541 bp, 7 predicted proteins | sample MpolbnodulesMG_FD_207738 | JGI IMG/M metagenome (GOLD analysis project Ga0315915, IMG submission 207738) | Medicago polymorpha root nodule microbial communities from Los Angeles, California, United States - branched nodules | ecosystem: Host-associated > Plants > Roots > Nodule | place: USA... | reverse complement strand
CAGTTTCCCAGCCATAAATCCCTCTAACATCACAAAGATTTTGAATCCAGTAACAACTTCAGATCTGAAACCGTGAAAACAAACAGTGACGAAACAGTAACATATAACAATCAACCACTGGATCGAAGAAGAAGAAGAAAACGGGAGGGAAGAAGAGAAGCAAACCGGTTTTAATCTTTTGCCTAGTCATGTATTAGAAGCCGTTCAATCAAAATTGGATGATAAAGATTCTAGTTTGCTATTTTTAAATTATAAATTTTAAAAAATTAAAATGTTTTTTTGAGCCATCCGATCGAGGTTGGACAACCATTGATGCCTTAACTGCGTGGAAAACATTAACGGTAGGGAATTCAATTTGATTTTACAAGTGATGGAAACTAATATTTGGGAATGTGAAACAGTGCCGAAAAACACTTGTTTTTGTGCCTACATGCGAAGCGTGTCCGCCTCTGGGAAAAAACATCGTACAAACTATATTTTCTTTTCAGAACAAAATGTCTTTTCTGATAGCAATAAAATGTTTTTCACACTATGTACGAGGTTTACTAAAAAACACCGATCAAAAGTTTACTAAAAAAAAGCCGATCAAAAGTTACGACTAGGTTGAACAATTTGATCGGCTTAAAGAATAAGATATATCCAATACGTATTGGAGGTGAAAACGAAGCTCCCTAGTTTTAGAACAGCAGTGAAAGAGTTCAGCCCAAAACTGACAATACTTATCGAGTGTGGCTCATCCAGCGTCCAGCAGTTTTCCGTTAGCACCCGGAATCGAAAGTTTGAATGCATTTTCAGCAACATGGGAGGCCCGTAGAGCAATCACCACACTTATCTCATGCATTTATCAGGTATGATATTTTATAATTTCAATTTACACCAAAATGTGTATAAAATAGAGAAATAAACAAAACAGAATAGAGAAATAAAGGGAAACATTTGCTAGTGGTATGGAAGCTTCTGCTACTGATATTCATTTTCATCAAAGAAACATTACAAGCAAATGCTCATTCTCACAATTCACAAGCATATAATTATAATCCTTCTCTCATGACTACAGATCAATATAACTTGTTCAAACCACATAAAGCATACAACAAACAATTTTGACTTGTATATCTCAATAAGTCTAAAAATAACACTATCATTTAGTCTCCATCGCCAAATATTCTTGCAGTAGCTGAGTATGTTCCTATGATACCACTTATCACCCCCACAATAATAATCAAAATGCAATTTGTTATCTGAAAAAAAAAAATAATAACATGCAATATAATTAGTCTCGTATCGTAATATAAAGGGTTAGACATGTTTTTAGTCTCTAAGAAATTAAAGTCTTTTCATGTTTAGCCTATACAGATATTTTGTTCAATTTTAGTCCTTATTTTACTTTTAAAGAGGCTATTTAGTTTCTAGAGGGACAAAAAACACACATTTTTGGTAAAATGATTTCAAAATAAGGACTTCAATTGAAATGAATGTAGGGACTGCATTTTAAAAAATATGATTTTATAGATTAGAAGTATATATAAACCCTAATATAAAACAAAGAATTATTACAAAGAAAAGCTGATTAAAATACCTGCATAGTTGATAATCTGCCACTATGTAGCTTAAGATAACATGCACAAGGATATATAAGTGACTGTCATGAAACATGAAGAATATGTAAACCAATCTTCTTTCATGATTTATTTAAATAATAAGAAAAGTAAATTTGAAGAGATAACTTACAACTAGCATTGACATTAGAGAACCAATTAGAGCCATCACAGAACCTGTGGTAATTAAATTTGAACAAATAAAGCATTAATTAAACACTGCAAATTCATTCTCTTTGTCATTATAACTTGCTTCCTGCTTCCTAAAATTGCGATAGTGAGTAAACATATTGGCAAGTAAGAAAGCAACGTGCATCAAGGTTCTAAATTGTGGCTGCAATTGCGGTCACAATTGGCGTTTAGGAGATCTCTAAAACCTTTATAATGCAGCCGCAATTACAGTTGTAGGCAATGATGTGTTTCTCAAAAAGTCACAAACAATGAAAAAACAAAGTAAGGAAAAGCAATGCACCTATGAAGCACTTCCACAAACAAGGACACGACAAGTCGACACTGACACAGACACATTGACACGGGTGAAAAATTTGAAAATATGAGTTAATTGAACGTAATCACATGTGTCGATCGATGTCGTATCCATGTCAGACACCAGAGACGCTTTTCATCAGAAGTGTAAGTGCAACAGAGCAACACACAAAGGTAGTAATAATAGTGTGGACAATACTTACCAAAATATGGAAAAGAGAGGGCCACAAATAAACTTGAAAACACTAAAGTTGTTCTGATAAAAATAGACATAGCATAACATCTTAGCCTAGGAGAAGGGACGACAAGATCCTCTATGCTTGATGCAACAGGCAATAATATTAAGGCAATTTTTGCCAGAGGAGTCACAACCTATAAATAAAACAAAACACAGAAATTTGTTAAAATGTGTCATATATGTGATAAAACATGAATTTAAAGTCAAGAATAAAAAAAGGAAATTAATTTTGATTTCTTACAGTTGTCCAAATTGCTATCTGTGATGCATATAACTTTTTGGGCATGTTTAAGGTAAACTGGGATTCAGTTTTGTCACCAAACATTAAATAGCCAACTGCTCCTACACTGGTGTACATAATAAAACTAATAGCAAAACTGCACAAGAAAATAGTAGTTATTAATGTCAAAAAAACTTCTGTTGAAGGTTGGTTCCTTTGATTATGAAAAAATTAATGAGTAGCATCTGTGGTTATGTTGTGAACATCTGTATTGCGGTAAAATGTAGACAAATGCGGCTACAATTACAGTTGTGATGCCATTGTGAAGACCTATAAAATCACAATATTGCATTTGCAATTGTTGTTGTGCACCATAACTCAAGGCCGTATCTGAGGTAGGGCGAGGAGAGAGACCGTCCTAGGCCCAAAAAATAAGTTCAAAGTTTGGGCCCCAAAATATAAAATTAAAGGTTCATTAAGTAAAAAAATATTAGTGTATGTTAAAACCATATACATTTTAATTGAAAAAAAGGCATATTAGTGAATTGAATATCACATTTTTTACCGTAATCAAAACTATCATCTTCAATAAAATTATTTTTACACATTAGGAATTCAATTTCTTTTTATATATACTTATTAGTTAGGACCCAAATTGCATGTTCGCCCACAGGCCACCAGAATCTTATAAACAGCTCTACCATAACTTATCATGAGTAGAGTATCAACCACTTATTTTCTTACAACAATTGCGATATTTTACTTTACTCTATAAAATGAGAAAAATCTTAAATTTAAATAGAGAAATTTATGCTAACCTGATATATAGAACTAATGGGAATTTGGATTGATCCTTCATGGAAGAGTAGACGTTTGGAAAAACTGCATGGCCAGTAAATGCAAAACCAAAGAGACCAATTGATACAGATATGTTTTTAATGTCTAAAAGTTTGTTTCCTGGATTAATAAATCCAACTTGGTCAATTGCACCAATCCAGAACAAACAAAGTGCTACAATTATTGTTGCAAATATTCCTCCAACTGAATACAAAGGTAAACAATAATTAAGAGCTACATTTCAAAGAGAGAAATTAAAAATGATATAGTTTAGTTATAGATGCTATTTAACAATATTTTGTACTAATAGAGTATCATGGAACAATAGCAATTTGTTCAAATTCCGCTACGCTATAGAGCTGGTATAGTTGTTTTTAACAACATTGTAAAGAACGTATGATTTTGATCAATAATCTAACCTGAAATATATGAAAGCAGGCTTAGATTTTTCAACCAAACTGTTGGTAAAACAAGAAGAGCTGCGGTGATGGTGAAAACTTGATGCATACTAAGTTCAGTGCCGGCTACGATCATGCTGGTGTTGGGGAAAAGTGATGAGACATTATCACTTACAAGTATTAAAAACTCAACAGAAGCACCCTACAAATAAGAACAATGCACCTTTGAGCACACATTTGAGATTAAATTTAGCAATGTAACAGATAGAAAGAATTGCAAACAGATAAAATATTGAACTTACAAATAGTTCCAAGGATAAAATGATCTGCAGCTTGGACAAAACATAGTTGTTAGATTTCACTTTATATTCACAACTTCACACAGACAGACCAATATACTTGTCGTCTCAATCATAGTCGTGAAGACAACAAAAACCTTGATGTCGTAGTCATCAAGATCACGGTTTTATACTGTTTTCCAAACTCAAACTTAATAATTATATTATTCTCGTAAAGAGGGTTTTAAGCTATAGTCCTGATTGCGATCTAAGCAATTGCGACCGCTTTGGAGCCACATCAGCCGTATTTGGTTGCAATTCTTTACAACATTAAGGATTGCAACCACGGCTGCTATTTAAAACCATGCTTGTAAACCTTATTATTGTACTCACCGCGATCCCCAAGCGACCGGCGATTCCAAAAGCAGCTTGGCCAATATCCGGATAAGTGTCAAGTCCAGGGTAGCTTTGTAAACATCTCATCAATAAAAGTCCAGTATAGCAACAAATGACAGCAAACAGTAACAGTAATGCAAGGCTCAAAAACCCTCCTTCTTTTACTGCATATGGCATGGTCATAAGTCCTATCCCACATAATAGATTGGTTCCTTCATTCAAAATAAATTTGATATAAGTTCTCAGAGAAAATAAAGACACTCTAAGATATAAGCTGATGAAAAATTAATTATAGAACAAATTAGTCATACCATTAATTACTGATCGTGCAAAGGAACATTGCCTCTTTGGTGTTGAAGTTTTCTCAAAAACAAGAGGTATAGTTAAAGAGTTAGAATCATCTTGGTTTTCCTTAGAGAGATAACTACTCTTCCATGTTGAACTCATTCTCCTTAGGAATATAATATGAAACAAATTTAGTGCTAATTGTGGAATAAAGTCGTAGCAGTGGTATCAATAATATTGGTCAAAGCAATTGTCACATGTTTAATCAAGCAGTGTATCCTAAAAAGATGTATTTAGTAATTTGTAGCGAGTCTTATATTTAGGGACAAATATTTTTTTTTAAAATGGTCTTATAATTAAGGATTGAAGAGCTACATCTCAAAGAAAAATTGAATGTTAGAGTTTCTTAAATAAAGGTAAATTTTATTCAATATGACAACACACTTGTGTGAAAGACATGAAATTGTACAAAACAACGTAATGTTTTGCCTGGTCAGGAAATTGAACATGTGGTTGTTAACCGGTAGTGATTACATCCGTGCAACGTGGGGAAAATTTAATAATTGTGATAAGAGTAAAGATTATTTTAACATTCAAAAAGCAACATCTATTTAACAATTAATATAAAAATGTACAATTTATAACTAATGATGTGACTATAAATAGAGAAATAAATAATTAAAAAATTATCAAAAAATAAAAAATAAAAATTGGAATGATACTTTTTTTTTGGTAGATAGACGAAATGGCAAAACCATTATAAACTCACACACACAAGTGGAATTGGAATGATACTTATATGATATAAATATATAGTGTTGGACAACTAAAAGGTTGTCAAAATAACATTTCTCTTGTAATAATTGTATATCAATTGGTAGGGATAATACATAATATATGCAAGGTCTACGGTTCGAACCTCATACACAAAAAAAAAAAAAAAATCTTCTTAATTTTTTATGAGATAATTGTTGATATCTCATCTAGTCCTCGTTTAACCACATGTATTATTTTTATAAAGTCCTCACACATTTAATAATCACATACAAAGAAATAACGATTATATTATATAGCTTATCTACTAATTTAGTATTTGTCAGTCCAAAATTTTGAGAAGTATTATTCACTTAAAAATATTTCTTCTTGCCCAGTTAACCGCATGTAATATCTATATAAAGTTTTCACTCATTTAACGGTCACATATAAAGAAGGCTTATTTGATTTATCGGTTTCCTAAATAATTTCAAGTTTTCATTTTTGTTCCACAATTAATAAAACTCTTGTTTTGGTTCCTTAGGTTTTTCTCTGTTTGCCCAATAAATCTCGGACTGTTAACTTTAACTCCAAATGTCTATGGTGGACCAACCTTAAGAGTGGTCCATCGTAGATCGATTCTACTGACGTGGTGGAATGAGAGACCAAAAATGGAAGAATCTGAAATTACAGGGAGAGAATCTAAATCTTTTTTTTACAAGGACTAAAACTGGAATTCGCTAATATTACAGGGACGAAAAGAGGTATTTACCCAATAAAAAATTAAACACTTACATTCATTTTTTAATTACAAATAAAAAATAGTATGAATACAGAGAAGGTGAAATGGAGTAACCCTGAAGGAATAGTTTCTTCTCAGAAGAAGAAATAGAAGAAGAAATTAGGTGGTTTCAATTTGCATAAATGATTTGGATCGAGCTTGGTTTTTATGTCTTTTGAAACTATTTGAACATTCTTGTAGCATTCGTTTATTTCTCTGTGAGTTGAGAGGGTTGGATTTGTTCATGATAAGCAACAATCTTGTGGTCGTAGAAAATATAGGAGCAGAAGTCAATTTCAAAGCAAAATATGATGAATCAAAAAGAGATAATGGAATAATGAAAGTGAAAGAGTTAATGGTGATTTTTTATGATGATTTTTTTGGATTTTTGATGAAGATGATATGAAGATGAGGAAGAAAGAAGATGAAGAATTAAAAAGAAAAAGTTGTTGGTGATACATCATAAGATACAATGGAACTACATGATTCGACGGTCCCTTTTATGATAAAAAGATCCAACGTAACAAAACTAATAAGGTCTACGATGGACCACTCTTAAGGTTAGTCCATCATAGGCATGTCAATTTAAAGTTAACAGTCCAGGATTTATTTAGCAAACGGAGAAAAACCGAACCAAAACGAGAGTTTTATTAATTATGAGAAAAAAATAAAAAATAGAAATTATTTAAGGAACCGATAGAACAAATAAGCCTAAAAAGAAACAATGATTGTAATTTATATATATATATATATATATATATATATATATTTGATTCGTCTACAATATATGCAAGTCCTCAAATTTGAAAAGATTACCGTTCCTCAAAACTATCTCTTCTTCACCCCTATTAACCACATGTAATAACTTTAAAGGTTTCACAAATTTAATAGTCGACTTTAGAGAAATAATGATTATATAACTTATCCTCTCTCCATACCAAATGGTAAGAAGAAGAAAAAAAAACAAATCACACGTATTAAGAAAATTAGAACATAAAGATTTTGAGTATAGTTTTTTGTGTTTTCTAAGTTTTATGGAAAGATGTAAGAACGATTTTCTTTGGCTATTGAATATGGAAAAAATGAAAGAGATAGAAAATTGAATGTAATTTGCATTTAATTTCATGAGAATAAGCAATAGTTTTTCTTAGAAAGGATGATTTTTAAAAGAAAAACAAGATAAAATAGGATAAAAGTTTGTCTTTTTGCTTATATTTTAGGACAAAGTAAATAAGTTTTTTTGTTTACATTTTGGAACAGAGTATATATTTAAATAACCTCCAAGATCTAAAACATTCCCGCTTAATGAAACTATACTTATATTTTATTCTTGCAAAATGAGATGAAATGCAAAAAATAATAAATCAAGATTTCAATGAAGTCATTTAATATCGTTTCTACACAATAGAATAAAATATAGCACAACAAATTCCATATTGTGGTTCCTTCTTCTTGGTCTACAAATACACAAAATGCAAACACCTCCCGTGCATTTTAAATCCCAAAATATAGAGGGTGTGTTCAGTGGCGGAGGTAGAAATTTTATAGAGTTTGCACATTTTTTGCGGATAATTTTATAGACTTTTCATCTAATGTTACTTCCTTTCCGCGGATAATTGCACATTTCCTGCGGATATACCTTTCCTGCGGATCCTAAAATCCTAAGGAAACAATTACCCACGAATGTATTACATTTACCTGGGAACCTAAATTCTTGGCAAAATCTGCATGAATCACGCAGGTAATTCCGCGGGAAAAGCGAGAGGTTCTAGTAATAGTTGGGCTTGCTACAAAGAAAGTAGAAGCTGAGCCTGAGCTAGTGCCCAGGCTAGCTAGGGGTGACTCCGCCCCTGGGTGTGTTTGATTTGTTAAAAATTAAGGGAGTGGCTAAATAACCATGGACATCCTTCAATACATATGGACAATGGCTAAATAACGATTTAAATATAAATTTTTAATACCCAATGCTAACAAAAAATATTTAATGCCAACTCATTTGCCACATACCTGCATGTGCATCTTGTCAGGACAAATTCTATGGAAAAGAGTCCAACTCTTTTTCTTGACAAGTCAATTTTATTTAGATGCACATTTACTTTTAACCAAAGAGGGTTTGGGACCATACTTGATTCCCACTAAAATGGGTGTGTTTGGGAGGGTTGGGAAGAAGGGGATGAAAAGAGGAAAGATTCCTTCTTCTCTTAGCTTTTCTCTTTTATTGTTGTGTAGTATTAACATCTTTGGAAGAGTGTGGAAAGAGAGGTCAAAGGAAAAAGTTTTCTGAAATAATATCACAAATATGGGATGTATGGAGAAGATGTTGTCAATTTGTGTCTTAATTGGATAAAATAGTTTGGTTTGTAAGCTAATAAATTGGGACCAAACTTGCAAAAATAATTAATTCTTTTTTTTTTGTATTAAAAATAATTAATTAAATAAATCTCAAAATATCAAAATCCATGCAGCCAAGAATAGTCTAGTAAAATAACTGCAAATATTGGTATTAATTAACTCATTATCAAACATGTGTGCTCAACAAATATGGATAGCAGAAGTATTTAGCAAACCTCATGTTTCGTTAAAGTTTGAACCGAATGAATCAATAATAGCAGCAACAACTTAATTTCCACCATCATTTCAAAGTGCAAAAAGAGCTGCATCACACACTTATATTAATTAATTAATAAAACTATCTAGTACACAAAGAGAATGAATCAAGCAAACCTAAAGTGAGGGGCTTTTCATGAGAATACACCTCTTGACATGTATTTTATCACCCTATATAAATGATGATATGTATGTTAGTTATCTAAAATGAAGTGAATAAAAAGGGAAAGAAAAAAAAATGAACCAGTTAGAGGAGGGTTGAATACCTAAATGAAATAGAATATGTTTAACTTCATAGATATTAAAATCAATCCTAATCCATCAAATCACTTTTTCATAGACATAATGTTGGAACCAACAATAATTAGAGATTAAACACATTATTTTGTGAAAAATAGAATATGTGGTTAGTAAAATAAGTAGGAGGTAAAAATTGTACTCACTTTAAAATGAAGTCCCTAGTCAAACTGTTCCAGATAACTTGTAAAACAATGTTCCAATTTGCCTAGTCATAAAAAAAATATTAATAATATCAACAATAACCAAAATGAAGAAACTTTAGAAAATCCTAACAAACTCATAACTCAAAGGACTTAAGTAACAAAAAAGAAAATGAAAAGCTGGAATATACCATATCTAGATCCAAGTTACTGTAGTTTCTTCTATAGTTTCTAATCCAATTTGAGAAAACAAAGTTAATAAAAACCAAATATGGAAGTGAGATTGAAAAACACATAATTTGTTGTTATTCATGTATAGCTATTGAGGTTTCAGAATAAAAATCAAAACAATAATGCAATATGAAAGGAAGTGATATGAATCTATAAAAACACAAATAAAAAATGAAAGAGATTATGAACTTACTCAATCAAACCCTAATTTGTGATTCTGAACAAACAATTACTTATTCAACAAAAGAATTAGAATATGAAATAAGAGATGGAAAGCAAGATAAAACCCTTTAACACAATTTTAACTTATAGGGAGGGGAAGGAATTCACCTTTAATCTCATATCGAAATATTTTTTACGAAGAGATAACTTATAGTTTTCATAAAGAAGGATAATGATCTCTTTAATATTTATCAATAGTCTTCTTCCCCACATTGCTGCAAAACCCTCATAAACATTTTAGTAGCAAAACACAATGATAAAGACTCAAAGAGCACAGTGTTTTTATTTTCAATTTTTTTATAACAGAAAATAAAATAAATCAAAACTAAAATAAAATTGTCTTATTGAAATTAATCAACAATCTTCGGCAACGAAATATGTAAGGTGAGAAAACAAATTCTCTTAGTTTTTTTTTACTAAAAATCATATCTGTCTAAAAGTATATTTCCCATAAAAAAAATCATTTTTTTAGGCAGTCAAACTAACCAACCTAAATTGACACCGAAAAGAATCAAATATGAGACCTTGAAAGAAGCACACTCCAAAATTACAAGCCCAAAAATATACTTCGAGACATAGGAATTGTGTTTTTTTAGCAGTACACTTTGGAACAAGTACCAGAGGTGAACACATATACAACCTAGTTTTACTAAGCCACAAATTTGTTGTCAACCCCAGATAGTTCAACACACATCCGACCGGTCAGGCTAGGCCAAACCTAATTATTTTACAAGAAACTTCTTTTAAGATGTCAAATTAACCTATCGAAATTGAGATCGGGGAGAATCGAATCTAAGACTTTAAGAGGAGTTTTTCTACAAGAAACTTAATATAAGGCGATTTCTCTTCTTCCTATTTATGTTTAAAACTCTCAAAATACACTACAAAAGCTTTCTTCCGGTAAGATTATGCATTTTAAGGGTGGTTGGATGAGCAATCACTCTAATATAATTTAAAAAATAAAAATAAAAGGCCCCAACTCTAATGTAGTGTGCCAACCAAGTGAAAGTTGCTCTTAGGCACATAGCATTTCCTCACAAGCATATCGAACCGATCAAAAAACCCCAACGATAATTCTCTTACTTAAGGAGGAATGTTAGCAACACACATTCTAATACACACTTTTCAATACACTCTCTTTGATTGGTTAAAAGTCACATGGGTCCCACCAAATCATGTGGGTCCCATATAAATTTGGTGGGTCCCATATGAATTTTAACCAATCAAAGAGAGTGTGTTGAAAAGTGTGTGTTAGAATGTGTGTTGCTAGCATTTCTCTTACTTAAGTTTCGCTCCTGAAACAACCGTTCTCTTCCTAGAGTAGACTTATATTTAATCGCATAAATAGAAAACATAAAACAGAACATAATTTATCTTAAACGGTAGTTAACTATTGTTCTAGGTATTGGTTTTGTGCAATTCCTGATTACAGGCAGGGCCGGACTTTCGGGAGTGCAAGAATTACATGTTACTTTTTTTCTTCTTTAATACACCTATGAGTTTTTTCTAGACTCCAGTTCTACTTTCTGGACATAAATTTGATGCTTTCAAACCACCATCAATTTGTATAATCAGTCAATTTGAAAAGCTATTTCATTGAAAGAATCACAACAATTATTTCTTTTTCGCATAAACCATTCTTTTTCCCCTTTCCTACGACGTAAGAATGACATTCCAAACGACGTCGTTAGGTAAATTTCACCTCTCTTTCACTTAATTTTATTTTGTTTTGCTTCATGTTTAAAAGTTCTTCTGATTCTGATTTTTTAATGAAGCTTAACTATACAAAAAAATTGCGTTTTTATTTTACTCGGGCCTATTTTAAAAATAGAACTGAGCCTCCTATTTTATAGAAACGGTCCTGATTACAGGCTACGGGATTGCGATTGCAGCTGGTAAATATAATTTGGTTCTTCAATATTGTAAGAATGATGAAATACAAATCAACCAAGAAATCATCAACATCCAAAAATGGCATTCAAGCATACCAACAATATCAGGAGTAAGACAGCTAGTTAGCTGGCAATTTAAATCAATCGGTGTTTGAGAATTTAAGGAATCCAATGAACGAGGAGATTGGACATAAATTTGCTTGTGGGAAATGAGACATAGATTTCGTACACTATCTTCATTGGACAAAGTAATTTACGAGAAGATTGGAAAAATCTTGTTCTTACATTTTCTATCTACATTCTTAATTAAATATAAATAAGTGTATTCCAAGAACGGTAGCTAACTACCGTGTAAGAGCGATCGATGGTTAATTGTTGTTGAGAGAATTTTGATTAGTTTAAATGTGTGTGAGTAATTGTTAGATGCTTAAAGGGCAATTTTCCGCTCAAGTTTGACCATGTTACGATTATTTTTAGAACTGTAATTGAAGAAGATTACTGCTTTTCCCCTGGCACAAAACACTCGCACCTGCAGCCATGCCCAAAATGTCCATGCGCTAGTTAACTAGCGCAAGTGTAAAATAATGCGCAAGTTAAGTGGAGTGACGCAAGTTAAGTGGTGCAAGTTAAGTTGAGTAGCGCAAGTTAAGTGGCGCAAAGTAGCTACTTTTTTTTTAATTTATTTACTATTTTCAAATTATGTTATTTATTCTAAAATATTATATTAACTTTATTCTAAATTATTTGTTCACTTTATTCTAAATTATATATTTTCTAAAATATTTGTTCACTTTATTCTAAATTATTTATTTGCTATATTCTAATTTATTTATGCACTTAAAATAAATTCGATTTTATTCTAATTCAATATTTATTCTA
>Ga0315915_1007928_pt1 | contig 12542 bp, 4 predicted proteins | sample MpolbnodulesMG_FD_207738 | JGI IMG/M metagenome (GOLD analysis project Ga0315915, IMG submission 207738) | Medicago polymorpha root nodule microbial communities from Los Angeles, California, United States - branched nodules | ecosystem: Host-associated > Plants > Roots > Nodule | place: USA... | reverse complement strand
TACAATAATTTTTATAAACAATAAAATGATGTTTTTTCTTATAAAATGATGTTCTGTAAAATATAAATATTGACAAAGAGCTATTTATTACACAAAAAATAATCGTTTATTTATAAAATTTGAAGGAAGAGTACCCGTAGAAGTTCCCTACTTTATTTGGGCGTTTAGAGAAAAAGAGAGAAGGAAGGGATTTTATTTTTCTTCATTGGACTAAAATCCTCCAATATGGGAAAACTAAAAACATGCATTGCAGGAGGGTTTTGGATGATTTTGAATCAATTTTCCAATTCATTAATTCTATTTATTATAATCTCAACCAAAAAAAAATACTCATAAGTATTCTCATCTAATCCCATGCAAGAATACTCACAAAAAGTGAGGGATTCTCTAATCTTTCCCTTCCTCCCCTTTACTCCAACTCTTACCCTCCTAACTGACACAATGGCAAATGGTATTACAAACGTTATAATTTTACAACACTGACAAAAAGAATGAGGTTACATAACTAATAAAAGACATGCCATCCACTCTGCCCTCTTCTCACCTATACTCTATACAACTTCCAACTTTCTAAAATTGCAGCAACTAGCCTATTAGAAAGGGTTCCTTCTTCCTGTAGTAGATTTTTTTGTAGGTGGTGGTCATGGAGGAGTATGAAGACTTACATCTTTCTTTAAACCACTTCACTTGACAAACCAATTGTATCAGTTGCACAGCTTTTTTCAGTGTACAATGGAAACTGGCACAAGCTTGCAACATATAATATACATGCTTACAGACTCAAACCTGCAGATTTATGAGTATTCAGATAGATGCATAATGCAAATATAAATTTCAAATTATTGGACATAAGTGCACTGCATTTCATTTACTGTATGTTGCAACTTATTCATAGGGCATGCATGCATACAGTTTTCTTTTCTTATAGGTAACCTCTTAGTTAGTTGGCTAGCAGAGGATTGGGCTACGCTGTATAGATAAATAAATAAATAAGAGGAAGGGATTAGAGGGAATGTCCCATGTCATGGATGAATATCATCAATGCTCCAGTCACAGGGCAGTAGGTAGTGCGCATGCATGGATTCAGGGGTTGTCAAGTTCAGCAAAAATGCATAACAAGATCATGACATTCTTGGAGAGTTAGGGAAAGAGGTTGCAAGTTTTTAGAAGATTACTCAAGGATGCTTATCTTTGGATCCAATAAAGGATACAAAAACCATCGGAGCAAGAAGATAGAAGGAGATCAAGAACCAGAACCACAGTGAGAGAGGAGGAAAAAGAACATGGTATCACAATCACAAGCAATGTGAGAAACCAACTTTGAGGAAACAGAAATAGTAAAAGACAAAAATGCTTCCAGCGGGTATGGTGGAACTGTGGAAGGACTTGGTTAATAGAAGAAAAGGAACACGTGGAAAAAAGGTAGACTTGATTCTCTATCCAAAAACGGGGCTCCGAAAGAAAGACATCCAGTCAGACCTCCCCCAACATCAGACCCTCCAGGTGCGTTTTGGGTCAATTGAAACTATGAAGTGTTATGTAATGTCACATTGGCACCCCAGACCCTCCAGATATGGTTTATTTAACAATCTGATTTAAGTTCAAACTAAAGTTGTAAAATAAACCAAAATACAAACTACAAAATGAATGTTTGGGGGTGGGAAGTATTGGTATGTAATCCCTGTTGGCTGGTCAGACAGCGAGTAGAAGATTAGGCCGTGATATAAATAAATAAGAGGGAGGGAATCTATCTTGTTATTTGCGACTACTGGGGCCTTTGGACATGAGGAGCAATCTTCTATCTTTATAATTAGGGTTGTCCCTATTTTTCTGTAATTAAAATACCAGCTCCTGTCACTTTCTTGCCAGCCTTATTATTGTGTTACCCCCATATTGTGTTGTTTTGAATCTACGAAAACCATATGCCAATGTCTTATGTGATTCCCACACATGTATTAGTTTTTTTTAGGGATGTATTCATTTATTGTGCTGTGTACGTCAGCAAAACATATCATAAACTTAACATAGTAAACAGAAAATGACCTGGATGCAAGGATAATCAACTGACTAAGATCATATCCAGTCAGTGTAATAAAACTTACCAAGACTTGGGGTATCGTAAGGAAGAGAAAGGACAATGAATATAAAACAACTGAGATTGTTGTCCCAGTAATTAGGTTGTGTATCAGGCGCTTGTCATCTTTGCTAGGCACAAATGCATTTTTCAGTGTATTGGTCAGCTGAAAGAGCCGATAGGAAATCTGCAGGCAAGTAGAATGTTAAATCCAGAATAAACCAATATAAAGAATTTAAACCCAACAGTGGTGTTTACTTACTGCAACATATATGGAAGTAGTAAGCAGGAAGTTCAACATTGGGTAGTCTGGGATCAGGGAAAGCAACAGTTTGGGTTGGCCATCTGGAATGCCTGACCTGAAATCAACCAACGACAGGGAAAAAAGAATTCATTAGGATGAACGAAAAAAAGTTACACCACAAGTTGCATCAGGAATGCATACATAAATCCATTTGTGCATGTAACTATGCACCCGTCTTTGTTAAGGATTTTCCCCTATTGACATGAAAAAGATTAACGGAAAAGTTGAGTCTTGATCAATAACTCTTGATTCACCCCATGTGTACAACAAAGCATAATTTTATTGTTATGATAATAGAATATTTAATAATCTTATGATATGGTATAACTGAAATTATTTTTTACTAATATTTATACATACAAATTAGGAAATAGTGCTTCTAGAAATTCAAAATTAAATGTCAAGAAAGAAACAGAATTCAAAGTTAAATGTCAAAAAAGAAACAAAAAATTCAACAGAACATGGCATTGAAAGGCATAACTAAAAAAGCACATCAATGTCCTTGTGAGCTTAGTTCCGTTGGTAGGGACAATGCATAATACATGTAAGGTCCGGGGTTCAAACCCCGACCACCACAAAAAAATAAAAAAAATAAAAAAGCACATCAATGAATTCATTGATCTATGTGATGTCATGCCAAACATGTGAATTCTATGTGCACCAACATCCTGGTATCTCTCATGCCTAGGAATCTAATATCCTTAGGCATCTAAGGGGGCACCAAACACCCCCTCAACTCTATCAAAATATTTATGAATTATATCTATTAAAGCACCAGTAAAAGCTAAAAGCAAGAAATCAACTTTTGAATACCTTAACCAGATATGAATCTGGGATATGTAAGTCTCCAGTGTAACCTTCCCGAGCCATCTAGGAGCAAAGAATCATTAGGAAGTTAGTTCACAAAATAAAGTTACAACAATGCTAGTACAAATTATCTCATTGATGATGAATACATGTCTGTGTGCATTTTTAAATGTGTGCAAAGCAAAGGAACATAGAGAGAGAGAGAGAGAGAGAGAGAGTAATAAAAGTTGTGGTCTACAAAGACAACTTACGCAAAAAGGGTCAGCGAATAGCTACGGAAACTTTGAGTAATATTGCGCAAGCATATGTAAACCCTGTTAAATAAATAAATGGCACATTAATCACTAGAAAGGTTTTGAATAGCTCAAGGCCCAAAAACAATACATGAGGAAATATGGGCATACGTTATTGGAATCCATGAGGTATAAGGATGGTATTTGTTGTATGTAACCTTGTCCAGCTTGTATATGTACTCAAACCAAAAATAACCCATCTGGAAGAAAAAAATACAGTCAGGGACACAAAAATTATACAAATCGAAGGTGTACTAGTAGTATAATAACAATACCACTTAAAATATTATACCGCTGAAGATATTAGCACAACAGAAGCTTTGATTGATATTCTGCGTTTGATTTCTGTTTCCTCCAATTTCTCCATCCATCGTTCGACCTATAATATCATATGATAGTTACTAACATGTTGAACTCAAAGGAAAAGAGGCAGAAATAGAATATAGGGACTGTTTGGATAAGATTCTCAAGAAACACTTCAGGGAAAAATATATTGAGAATCACGCAAAAACTATGAATTTTTTAAACGGCTCCTCATAATCTTATTAAATTGAGAAACTCCTATAAGCTAGAAGATCATCCCAACCAGGCCATAATCTGCCACTTCAAAATCATTACTCAATAACAGAGAGGATGGAGGTGAATGTTAGATTTGTCTTGGCTTGTTCAAATATTAAAACAAGAAACTCACAGTTGGATGATAATAAGCATATATCATTCCAATTATCCATATATATCGATCAAGCCCTGAGCGAAAATGCCATTCATGCAAGCGGGTAAAATGTGATTTAGATGGATCAGGATCAGTATAACCTGCAAGTTCAAAGAAATATTCCTGTCAGCATGATCTGCTGTGCTTTCATGTGTGCACCCAAACATCAAAAATGTTACTAACCGAGCATGAAAGTGAATGGACTCCAAACCCATTCAAATACTCCAGGTATCTCCCATACTAAGATAACAACCAAGAAGCAAGCACCAATTTTTGCAGCAATGACCGACCCAAACTCATTATATTTGTTGAGAATACCGAGTGCTCCATAAACCATAAGAGTGAAAAGAGTGTGCATGGGGCAGATGTAGTATAACATGTAACTGTTGTTAAGTACAACACAACAGAACAATACCAAGAAATTAAGCCTCCACATCATCTGTTCAACCAGAAAAAGACGGAAGATGTTACAGTCAGTACAGACCAAATGTGAATAGCAATGCTATAGTTCTAGGAATTGATATACCTGAGCAAATCTTGCCATGCTAAAATCTTTACGTATATAATAGTATGAGAAGTTTCCAAATCCAGTCATCCAAACATATGCAGCAATGAACAAACGGATTGAATTGTAGATTTCAGATGCAGCAAAGTAATGGTACATCAAGAACAATACCTGTGTTTTTTTAAAAAAAAAAAACAATACATGTGTCAATTTCAAATGGTAGAAATGTGGAATGTTAGTCACATAAGAGTTGAATAATTGGGGTATATGATGGAAAAAATCTAAAATTCTTGGCCAAAACTGAATGGTGCTTCCTTTATAGTAAATGTGGATCTGAAAGTATTTCCATCATAGATGATAACAAAGAGACTACCTATGAAATATGAATTGAAAAAGTGACCAACCTGCATCCAGCCTTTCCATTCTTCAGTCTGATGCCTATTTAAGTAAAGTATGGATTTCCCAGAAAATGGTGACTTGTCATGATGTATTGTAAATGAAGTTATTGCTGAAATTATGATGAGGAGAAAATAGAGGAAGATGAATAGATCCCTATTGTAACTCTGCAAAAACATATGATTGTCAGCAAAAACATCATATCAGTAATTCATGAAAGGCACATGAAAAACATGTTTTTCAAATATATACTAATGCTTTTATGGATAAGGCACACAATGTGAGCATTACACTGAGTTGGATTAAGATATAATATATTATAGAACATTACGGCATGGTTTGTTCCATGTAGTCGACCCCATTAGTGGGATAAGGTTAGGTTATTGTTGTTGATGAACATTACAATGCATTGGGTAATGGTCTTTTTTTTTCTCTTTTTATCCCCCTTAACAATTGAGTTCAATCTTTTGGCAGTTAACTCTTCCAGAACAATGGTCCGACCCGCTTGGATATTTTTCCTAATTTCAAATGGCCACCCAAGTATTCCAAACCACAAAAATTCAGGGGAGATCAATGTAGATTTTCAAAATAGGGGGAGATTGTGAAAAATCAGGGAAATACAGTAAGACTGGAATGTTTCTTTCTAATGCCTATACTGGCTTCAGTTTTTTATCTAATTAGGTTTTATTAAAGACTGAAATGTTTCTTTCTAATACCTATATTGCCTTCAGCTTTTTATCTAATTATGTTTTATTTTTATAATAACGCAACCAATTCTTATTTTCTTCACTGTGCGATCCGTTTTGCCATATAAATTAAGCAAAAATTATATCCAATATTTGGTGGTATTATGATAGAAGTTCAACAAGTACTAGAGGTGGGTGTCTATCCATGATTACCCAAATGAAAGAAATATAAAGTGCTACAATACAAAAGATACAAGTATGTTGAAACATTATGAAGACAACAGTTGGGAGGGATTGAACTATAATGTCATGCTGCAATATTTGCTTACAGAACTGACTATTCAATCACATGATTAGATCCAGGTATCGAGAAAAAGGAAGTAACATGGTGAAATTATTAACCTTTTTTGATGAGCCAAAGAAATCCGTGCGATCACATAAATAGTAGTAGGCCAAAAGAAGACCGAATTCAGACCTATAACAAAGAATGAGTGAAGGAAATAGAAGTTAGTAGTTTGATCTACACATTTAACTATCTTGTCATATAAATAAAATGGTTCACTTACATGGCTCTAAGTGTCAAACGGTTTTCAAGAAGGAAATGTTCATCCAAAAAGAAGAACCTGAAGAAATAATAAATGGCCAGGTACATGCATAAGTTTTCATTTAAGCAGAGACAGAAATATAGAACAACAATTTGTGCAAGCATAAAGAAGAGCTACATGAATTAATACCGAATAATCGATGTTGAAGCAGTGAAGCTTCGAGCTTTTGGAGTTGGGGATGCTGGCTGCAGAGCTCCTCCCTCCAATAAAACTGTTGTCTCTTCATCTTTAACAACATCAGAGCGCACTTCAACTAAACCGATGTCCGAGTGCCTACTAGAATGAATATAAACAACTTCCGTAAGAAATACTAGCAACAAGTTCTTAATCCCTTCCCTTCTTTACACATTCGATAAAACATAAACAATCCAACAAGATTTCTCTCTCCCAAAACACTTCACCACTTAATTGGCTCATAATCATATTCAACCGGTGCAGAGACCTCTAAAAACATTCATTATATTGCAGCCCCAATTGTGGTTGCATACTTTTTAGCAACGAGCCACCGACACTTGTGACGGAAGGCGTGTCTAGTGTCCAACACCAACACATGTGATTGATTACATTCAATTAATTTACCGGTGTGGACGTGTTAGATTCACAGTGTGAATGCTTCACTGGTTGCATATCTCAATTTAGAAGTATGATCAGATTATCAAATTTTCAATTAAAAAGAGGCAGATATAGTAAAAATACACAGAATGTTAATAATCTCATAAAGTCTCAAACAGCTTAAATGTTGAGACGATGGATGAAACTTACGCTTTGGACGTTAAAGAATTTTGGCGATACTCCAAAATCTCGGAATATATCCATGCTATAATTACCGGAAAGAGCCCGAGCAAGAACGAAACCTGAAAGCATCAAAATCCAAAGTAATTAGAACAAACACGTTGAACAAAGTAATTAGCGGTTAATTAACACGAAACAGTGCAAGATCTGAGAGAAGAAGTTGAAAACGAACCTGACCGGGAGTGACAGGGCTGAGGATATGCATTTCGCGAATTGAATTCACCGGTGATCTACGGCTAGATCTAGTGAAGAAGAAAGAAATGTGAACCCTAGATTTGGGAAATGTGAATGAAGAGAATCTTGTGTAAGCAAAATGGTTAGTGAAGTAGAACTTACTCACTCACTCATTCACTTGATTAAAAAAAATGTGAAGAGGATTTTGACTTGTGTTGTTGCAACCGACAACTTGCATTGATTTCTGTAATTTGAACTCAGCTTTATTATTTTACTTTACTAATCTGATTACTATTACTGCTGGGAGATCGAGTTCCATTAATCTATCATCATCACCGACACATGTTTACAGTTCATTCCCCGCGTGGACCATACCCAACTACCCCATTACATTATTACTAATGTTAATAATCTTCCCATTAACCTCTCCAAATTTCTCATTTATCTTCTTCCATTTTTGTAAGGGGTGTTCTGCCTTCTTTTCAATTTTACATATGTCATATTAAAATGGGTTTTGATTAAGAAAATAGAATGGGTGTTTGTATCTCTGATTTATATGTTTAATAAAAATTCAGTTGAAAAAGGTAACCCACTTTGTATGCCACTGCCACATGGGTTTTTGTTGAAGATTAGCATACCAATATAACGATAACTCAAAAAAGATTGAAACTTTTATTTTGAATGAAACAAATTTGTATGTCAAAGACTCAACAAAAGTTATCTTTTTGGTTGATAAATAATATATGTATTCGAAAAAATTATTTTAATGTTGTGTCTTAAGATATAAATTAAGAAGTTAAAAATGAATTAAGAATGAACTTTTGTATTGAAAAGATTAATTTAAAATTTTTAAAATATTGAATACACAACTTCTATAAAAAAAATATTTCTATTTATAATTTTATATCTTGTGTTCTTAGGACATAAGTAAACATTTTTCACTAAAAATTGACTTCAAATGAAAAACTTGATAATTTTGAATAAACTATCAATTTTGTTCTCAAAACTTGTCTATTCTCTATAAACTATTTCAATTTCATAAAGTTAGTTTTTAAATATCGTTATATCTTCTATTTTTAAATTAACAAGGAGACTAATTTAATGGATTAATAATAAATTTATGAACTATTTCCTTAAAAAAAAAAAATTATTTATTATATTTTTATAATAGTCGTGTACATAGACTCCCTAAAAAAAATAATTAGTCGTACATAGACCAAATTAGAGACTGAGTAATATTTTAAAGAACAAATTAAAAATTTACTAATGATTTATGGCGAGTAACTATCCCGACATTGAAAGTGGATTTAGATATCCCCAATTTATTTATTTTTTGGTAATAGATATCCCCACCCCATCCCCATTTTAAAATACTGTAAACTTCATACGGTTCAAAATTAAACTTACATACGCATGTTAAATTCTTTTTAGTTGGGATAGGTTTCTAATCTTGGGAGCAACTTTTTCACCTAAAAAGTTTTTAGAAAATCATACATGGTTTGGAAATGTATTCTCTCAGCTGATAGAAAGATCATGTACTTGTACTTGCTTGAAAGTACACATCTAAACGGAAAAACACTTTATTTACTCTATATGTACATTTACTTGATGTTTAAGTGAGTTGAAAAAGGTGGGAAAAGCTACTTCCTAATTTATAAATTATCGAATTTACTTTTGATTTGTTGTTGGTCAGTGGTGCTTTCCTCCTAAGTCCTACCATAAGTTTGACTTGGGTTAGTCCACTTAAGAGGGTAAGGCGATTATGTAGTCATCATCAGCTCTCCTGATATAAGATACAGCAAATTCTTCACATGAATACTGTCGATCAACAACTTTTGTTTTTCATCTGGTAAAAAAAAAAACACACTTTTTTCTTCTTCCAAAAACACTTATTTTTAGTACTTTCAAAACAATGTATCTTATATAATCTCTTTACAAGACCTACACGATTTAGAAGTAGATTTCACAAAATTGATAATAGGACACATTGATTTAGTAAGACCAATACAAATTCTATTGAATCGTGAAGACTGAAGAGAAAAATGGATGAAGAGCATTAAAGTATCTGTAGTTAGACCTTTTCTTTTCTGTATTTACGTATATGAAGGACATTTTGATTGCAGGAGAGCAATGTAAAATGTAAATCAAGCGCAGTGGCAGACATCAGGCCATCTTCAATCCAAATCTATAGGCAAAACTTACAGAAACAGAAGTACAACACACTTCTGGCCTTCAGCTAGTTATATAGAAATCAAACAATTCGTTGTAGAACAAATAAGTCATGGAACGGGGAATTCACTTTTTGAGCAGCAAATCCGACATTCACAAGTTCAGTAGACCCGAAGCCCCAATCAATATGTAAAACCAGAAGAAATATACCAACAATTTCGGAGTGTCAGAAATATTATGCATGAGTTCAACTGACCTACAAATTACTAAGATAAAATTTGAGTCTGTAAAAGTTGTCCTAGCAGAAGTTTCAACCAACAATCGACTATGCACCAACCAGACAGAAACTAGAAATCCTAACAATGTTGCACGATAATATTACAAGAGAGAACGAAACAATTCCATGGACCTACTCATCCTATCTCTGAAAAGTTTTCAAAGAACATACATTGATCTGATTGACCTATGGTTGACTTGTTAAGCCCCCGAGCATATAATAGACACAAGTCTATTTTTTAGAGGGTCTCTCATCATCTTCTCCTCCATCATCGTCATCTGAATCATCTTTATCTGATCTCTTCCTTTTTGGTGGAGCCTCAGCATCCTTCTCATCATCATCTTCATCAGCGCCTTCATCTTCCTCACCATTTTCTTCAGGTTCAAAATCACTAGATGCCTCTTCCTCTTCAGCATTGCCTAAAGGGCGCACAAGGTAATCTGTTCCCAAATCCTCCTACAACATTTTATCCTCATAGGTGAAAATGAATTATACATAATACAGGTAGCAGAGATTGGCAAGTGGAAACACAACAATTGTGTGACACAACAGATGTGAGTAATTCAAATTCAAAAAAGACTTGAGCAAAATTGAATTACACAGGTAGCAGATTTGAAACATAATAGATGCAATTTATGTCACAAGTTATTGAGTTCATAGAGAAAAAAGCAGGCAAATCAAAATACAAATGAAGGAATTATAAAGGTTTAAGACTGAAGAACTGAACGATTCATAATGATATGTATACACTAAAGTATTATGCAATTAGTAATTAAAAAAATTCAGATGAACTTAAGATCTATAATGTCGTCTATCTTTTTTATCAGTGTCGAACATACAGCATAATTCTAAATCAGAAATTCTACTAATTACTGAGAAAATTGCTAGCTCTCACGTCTTAACAAATACTTATGAATAGAGTAAATAAAATAAAACTATAAAAAAAATTAAAAAAAACCTACTAAGAATACTAGACTCAAAATTGAAAAATAAAAACAAAATCTAAAGAAACACATAGAAAGTTGCAAGTTCTTAACATATGAGAAAAATAGATCGCATATAGTAAAACTCAACAGAGAAAGTTGCAAGATCTTAACAATTATCATGAACAGAGTCAATGAAAAAGCTGAAACAAAACCCTCACACTAACTCAGAATAGACTCAAAATTGAAAAATTAAAAACGAATTTAAAGGAAAGCTAAACCTATGAATGAAATTAACGAACAATCTAGAATTCAGATTAACAATTTCAACAAATTAGGGTTTATATAAAACTAATATATATAAGTCGGTTACCTCTTCATCGTTCTCCTCATCATCATCGTCGTTCTCATCATCGTCGTCGTCGTCAGGGTCACCACCACGCTCACCGGCACCTGCTTCTTCATCGTTGTCTTCATCATCGTCGTCTCCGCCAGGAGCATCATCGTCGTCGTCATCCTCTTCATCATCGTTCTCATCACCGTCGTCATCCTCGTCTCCGTCGTCATCGCCGTCGTCTACTTCCTCCGCGGAATCATCTCCTTCGTCATCTTCATCACTCAAAACGATAACCTCTTTCTCCTCAACTTTGTCCTTCGAATCTTCCGTAACCTTCATCTTGAAATTCAGAAATAATTGAAATTCTATGTTCGAGAAAAATCGATCGAAAATCGAGCACTAGGAGAATAGAGAAGAACACACTCTTCTTCCCTTCGTTTCTACAGTTACTCTCAAACAATGATCTCAGCCGTTGAAGCACGAATTCAAGCGGATTGATGACGTGGCGTTTAATCGGACGGTCTTTATACTACAGTGAGGATAGTGTGATTACGCACTGCGGCCCGCGACTTTTGTTTTAACTGTCACTCGAGTTAGGGTTTTCTCTGGGCTTTGTTCATTTATATCCGACCCACGTCTTCTCTCAACAAAATTCACACAATTATTCTCATTTTACCTTTATTTAAAAAACAAATTGAAGTTAAATCATTTTTTATTATAAGATATCGTGCTAAGTCCCCGTGAGCTTAACTCATTTTGTATGAACAATGCATAATATATGTAAGAATTGGGGTTCGAACCTCAGCCACCACCAAACAATATCGTACTAGAGTCTGTAAGGCTTGACTCAATTGGCTTTATCGATATTGTTAAATAAAATATCTTTATCTGGATTTGAATTTGAGACATTAAAATTGAGTGTGTGAGTTTTGTGTTGTGTTTGTCACTTTATCTACATATTAAAAAAATATGACTTCGTATTAGAGTTTCAAGAAAGCACGAATTTAAAACCTTTGAATTTTGAGGTAAGTTTGATACATTTAAATTAATGTCTAAATCAATTTAATTAATTTAGTTTGCAGTGAAAAAAAGGAGGATTATTGGAATGCTCCAAATTCTACTTGAGCATCTAAATCTGGAACAATACCAGCAAAAACATTTTAAAAATTTCATCTAATTGAGCACGTCGAGCATTTTTTTTAAGTTAAATTAATTCATTTAAATTAGCACCGTAAAGAATCAAACACCTGAGACTTTGAGGATGAGCATATTCTCAGGTCACAAACCAATACAATTAGGCCAACCAAGTGGGTTTTTAATGAAGAAGTATAAAAGGATGGGGTTTGCATTATATACAGGGGTGGATTTGTTTAAGGCTGGGTGTGGCAATAGCCACACCAGCCCAGCCCAAGTTTTTTTTTCTTATAAATAATACACACCCACAATCAGGCCCAGTCCAATACCTTTCAATTTTAGTTATTCTTTCCA
>Ga0315915_1007927_pt1 | contig 12543 bp, 6 predicted proteins | sample MpolbnodulesMG_FD_207738 | JGI IMG/M metagenome (GOLD analysis project Ga0315915, IMG submission 207738) | Medicago polymorpha root nodule microbial communities from Los Angeles, California, United States - branched nodules | ecosystem: Host-associated > Plants > Roots > Nodule | place: USA... | reverse complement strand
TTCGACATTTATATATTCATATTATGTTCAAAAAATGTCAAAAACACGTTAAAATTATATCCATTAAGGACCAAAAACAAAATAAAAATTTTTGTGAGGATGAAAACATTCAGTTTAATTTTATAGGAACTAAAATCAAAATTCGTTATAAGGACGAAAAACTTATTTAACTCTTTCTTAAAACCCGGTTTTCTCTACATTAGACCAACTTCATTTTAAGCTGAAAGTGGAAAAATGGAAAAAGACTTGTTTAGATCTGAAGAATAAATCAAGCTTGTAAATGAAAGAGAGACGAAATCTCTTTCGACTTGAAGCTGGGTGTTTGCAACATCATCCTTAATCAAGCTTGCGAGTTTAATTAACCTGCTTTTACTCTTCCATTATTCATAATATGTATTTTTTTCATTTCATTAGTTTCATGATGTACTTTTCTACAACAATGCGAGTAGCCATGCTGTATGCACGTGTTTCTTTCATTCCAATTTTCAGTTTCTTATATTATGGAGTGGGAACTGATGAGAGGGTTTATTTTATTTTATTTAATTTTTCTAAATTAAGGAATAACTAGATGATTGGTTATTATTTACCAAAACATACTCTAAGACAAGTGGGCTCTAAGTGGACTCAAGTGGTTGAGCTCCCACCGGAAGAATCGTCTGAGAGAATCCGAGTTTGATTTCTACTTGAATCAATTTTTGTTCATATTTTACTTACCTTCAGCCAAACTCCGGATTACTAGGGTCAATTCCCCCAAAGAACTTGAGGGTTAAACGCCAAAAACACATGCTCTAAACATTCATGTGTAATTTAGTTGTGATGTTTATGCAAATCAGTTTGTAGTACAAATTTGGTGTATCAATTGGATTTCTTATATTGGGACTTTGGCATTTTGGTTGTTTTATGTTATGCAGGAAATTCAAGTTTTATTACTCCAAAAATGTCTTTAATTGCGGATGATCGTGATTTAATCAGCAGTTTACCTGACACTGTCCTATGCCATATTCTCTCTTTCATCCCAACCGCACAGGCTGTTGTTACTAGTGTCCTTTCAAAGAGGTGGACTCATCTTTGGCGCTCAGTTCCTAGTCTCAACATCACTGACATTGAGTTGGATGACCTAGAAGTCTATTATCGCTTTAACGAGTTTGTGTACTCTGTTTTGCTTGCTCATAATAATTCAATCAAGAGTTCTATCTTCAACATTTGGTATGATGATCTTCATATTGGTCGTCTTGGCTTTCCCAATGTCATCAAATGGATCAATGCGCTTGTAGAACGTGGACTTGAGTGCCTTGAAATCTCCGTAGGCATGGTTGTAGATGATCTCCAATTGCCTATTAGCATTCTTAGTTGCAGGACCCTTGTTTTTCTCGATTTTTTTGGGTTCACTGTGAATGTTTTTTCCCCCATTAGACTCACCTCCCTCAAAATCCTTCATTTCCATGAAGCTGCATTTTTAAATGTTCGAGATTTACTGTTGCTTTTGGCTGGATGTCCAATTCTCGAAGACTTAAACGCATCTAGTTTACGGTTCCACTCTGAGTACTCTCCATCCTATCAAGAGTGTGAAAGCTTAATCTTAAGCAAGTTGACCAAAGCACAAATGCCTTTCACTTTTTGTCATTTTCCGTTGAAAGCACTTTGTAATGTGAAGGAACTGTACATAGAAATAAATAAGGTTTGAATTTTATTGTTATTGTATGAATACACTGATGCGGATAGAATAGAATAGAAGAACATGGTTGATTTCCATTTTTGTTTTAGCTTTGTTCTTTTTGTTGTTGAGATTTTTGACGTTATATCTGGTAATATATCTTATTATGTTGTTTTCTTGTGCAGGTGTATCGACGTTTTGATGAGATTCCTACATTTTATAATTTGACAAAGTTGAAACTTCACTCTATCAACTATAATTGGCATTTGTTAGTACAAGTGCTCAATCGTTACCCTAACCTTCAAAATGTTGAGCTTAGTCAGGTTTGTTAAGTTTAGGGATCACGTCAGATTTATTTTTTCTTAACATGCCTTTTTGATTTGATTTTATCTATATTAATAGGGCACTGCTGTCGGTGATGGGATAAGAGACAATGACCAGGAAAATTGGGTAGACCCTGCATCTGTTCCACAGTGCATTTCATTACACCTTAAAACTTGCACACTTTGGTACTTCAGAGGCCAACATGGTGAGGTTCAGTTAGCAACATACATTCTTAGTAATGCAAGAGTTTTGCAAACTATGAAAATTTGTTGCCGTGATAGCCTCAAAAAAGAAAGTGAAGTATCCTTGTGCTCAAAGGCCTCTCCTACATGTGAACTTATTTTTCATGTGTTTAAGTGACATTAGAAGGAGACCCTCTCCGATTAACTTCAACAATTCAACTACTAGATTTGTTGGTTTGAATTGTGAACCTTGATGATCACAAACTCTATCTTGTTGCATAGGTTAAGGAAATATTATACTTAAATTTGTAGACCTGTTTTTATAAATTGTTTATGACTTCAATTAAATCCTTGTTTGTCCATTTTTCGATAGTTGTTGTATGCTAAATTCATATTCTATGTATGGTCAGTGCAGAAGAGTGATTATTGTCCATTAGTGTTTCTCATGTGCTAATTTATGATTTAAGGCATGACCTCTTTGACACAAAAGCACGGACAAAGATTAAATTAGTAGTTGATTTCTCAAAGTAATAGGTGTAAATTAGTATTAGGAGGTAAATTAGTAGCTTATTTCTCAAGGGGAATGATTGTGTATTGCTTAATAACTATTGAAAGTAACAAGAGAAAATTTCAGAACACGAGAGAATCACCAGTTGAAGCACAATTAAAGAGGTTACGGTGACTTCTGCTCTGTGATGGTTTCATGAGATGGTTTATAGTTTCAAATTTCAAGAGGATAACATTTCTTTTGCTAACACTTAAGATTATTTTTATATTGCATGTTTGCACTGTCATGTTTCGTCTTCATGCAGTCAAGCAAACAATTTCGTGAATAAAAGCCTTAAATATCAAGCTCACTTGAACTTGGCCAAATATCAATTGTTAGCCTTTAGCAAGTATCTTATTCTAACTGTTACTGTTTAAAATGCAATTATATCAAGCTGCTACTATTGTCATTGGAGGAAAATTTGCAGTACTCTAACATGTCATGTCCTTTAGGTGGTGATGGTGTATTTTTTAATAGTGCTATTTGTTGTGTATTGATATTCAAGCTGTGATTTAGCTCAAAGTATTGGAGGCATGATTGTGTTAGTTCAACATAGAGTGGAAATTACCACATTTGATCTTTGCTTTATGCATTATTGCTCACTTGTTGGCAACTGAAGAAGACAAGAAGTAGTTAACAATAACATAAACATGGAGTACATGATTTTGAAAGCTGACAATGCTGTAACTTTTTTAGAATTAAGTTAAATTAAATAGTTCACCAATCATTCATTTCGGTCCATTTTCAGGCCTTTTTCCTCTTTGGGAAAACTTTGGCTCTTTGCTTCAAACAGCTAAAATTTTCGTCAGTTGTTGATAAGTTTTTCTGTCAAGTTAGTAAGTTGATGATGAAATGAAATCTCCCTTCTCCATTGCTCTATTTTTATAGCCGCTAAATTATTACTTTGCTTGTTGCCATTATTATTATATTAGAAATGCTTGATGTTGGTAGAAAATCAGGACAATCTTTCTGATGATGATGTTGATGTTGTAGAAACAAAGGATGTGTTGTGAGTTGTGACAATGGTCAAAAGATTGGTTATAATGATGAGCAATGATATAGCAAACAACTTGGTGAAATATGACTTATATATAAAAGACATTAAAGAAGGCAAAGGGCGGTAATTTTGTAACACTTAATAGTAGTTGTAGTGTACTATATATATTGTTTGTAACACTGAAACCCTAATTCTCATCATATTAATACAAACGAAACTACAACTGTTGTATAGTCGCAGAAGTAGACACCATTGACCAAACTACGTTAACAAATATCGTGTGTTCATTGTCTTTACTTTCGTTTCCTATTATTCTTCTCCTACTAATTGTTGTTCTAACACAATTTGATAATAGATTTGTCTATTATATCATAGTTAGACTAGCGACAAATATGTATAACATAAAGAATGAAAAATCAAGGTTTCTGATTCTCATACTCTAACAGGTTTGTTTGACATTGAAATACTTTAGGATTCAGTTTCTTGATTGTAAACAAAGTTGATTCCTTAAGTTTGCATTCTTGTGCTACACAACAATCAAGTTTTATCTTATTAAATGGGGTCTATATGAATCAAACTATGTCATAATGTTCTATCAAAAACCATGTTAGGAAGACAATTAGGATCCCTGGAAAAAAAAAAGTTAAGGTTCATGTATTTTTCTTGATGAAGAATTTTTTTGATTTTATGTGAGGGAGATGAACAAGGGAGAAGAAAGTAGGAGAAAGTTTGCATTTTGGGTGCACGTGACTTTTAATGTGATGTTTTAATCTCAACCGTGCATTTTTTATTTAGTAGTTGAGATCTATTCTTATCATTCTCACATAAGATGAGCAAAGGTAATTGGATAGTAGAAGATGTCCAAGATTGGGTGGACCCAATATTTGTTCCACAATGCCTTCCGAAAATTACTGTTTACACTTCAAACAAGGCTGAAGCACACCAGAAAAAGACGTAAATGTCCATCGGCAGTTAACTACCGCCGGTTAAAATCCATCGGCAGTTAACTGCCGATGAGATTATATTGGTAAATTACTCGTGTTTCCTAGCATTGAGTGAAGTGTGAACAACATTCTTCATGCCTTCCATTACAACTTAAAATTTGTGAACTTCGTAGGACAAGAAGGTGAGCTTTTATTGGCAATATATTTTGTGAAGAGTGCATGCAAACCATGAAAATCTATTGTAGAGACGAACTCAAACTAGAAAGAGAATTATCCTTATGTTATTAGCACCTATTAAAGTGGTACTTCTATATACTTCTACCGTGAACTTTGATGGTCATGACCATTGTCTTAGTCCACAAGGTAAGGAAAGTTATCCTTAACTTGTTCATGATTTCAACAAAATGTGTGTTATTCATTTTTTAGTTAGTTGTACGCTGAATTATGATTCAATGCATGACCACATGGTAGGAGAGTGAAAGTTGTACATTTGTGTTTCTCATGTGCTAAATTTAATTTGATGCATGGCCTCTTTGACGCAAAAGCATGGACATAGACTAAATAAGTAGTTGAGTTTTCAAAGGAATTGGTGTAAATTAGGAGTTATATTTTAAAAACTACAGAACATAAACATAGGGAATCATCATCAATAGGCCTAACTTAAACTCGAAATCAAAATAAATGGCAAGCATATAGGTGAATCTAGTAAGGTTGACGGCTTCTGTGCAGCTTTGATGCACTTAAGGCGACTTTTGTTCCATGGTGGTTTCATGAAAGAAGTGATTATATCTAGATTACTAATGATACGTTTATATAAACTGCTACACTGAATATGGAAACATGTGAGGACTGAGAAATCACTTCTAATGAGTTAAAAAAAATGTTGAATTGAGAATGAGAAGGAAGTTTTTGAACTGTCTTAATGAGTCATTTGGGGAAGCTTGTTTAGTGTTTCACTTCAATTGTTCAACAACCAGTTTAAACTATGTAGGAGATGCTTAATAGATTCAACTTTCAAGACATTAGGGATAACATTTTTTATGCTCTTAAGCTTTCACCATTGCATATTTGCAATCATGTTACAACTTCATACACTCAAGCAAACAACTCGAGAAAATAGAAGCCACAAACACCAACCATCTCTATCTTGATGTTACATTATTTTCTAGCATGCAACTGCAGGATTTAATGCATTGAATTGAACTGTGCACATGTTAAGAAAAAATTGTCCTTAAAACTTGTCAACTGCTTATTAATGACAATTATCTAGACCCATGTTTATCAAATTGGAGTTTATAATAAATATATCTGTTTAGCATTGATATCATGGAATGAGTTTCCTTGAGATTAGTCTTTAGTATAAGAACTTGTAGTTTGATTTTGATTTGTATCAGTGTTCAGTATTACATATTCAACTGATTTGATTTTGATCTAAGTTGGAAAATTGGAATCACCATCTTGAATTACATAAATTAAATTTCAAATAGCAACGTGGAAACAAAATTATCTACGGATCTATCTATCATTGATAAAAACAAAAACAAAAGTCTCTTGCTAGATTGTAAAGTGACACGTGGACCGAAGAGGGTGATGCAAGTCACCAAAAAATAAACATACTCGTGTCGTAAAAAGAGTGGGCCTTGTAGTGCTAGTTCTGACCACACAAAACTCATACTACTCTACAAGGATTGTTATCTGTAGCCGATAGGTTTATTTTGATATTTTCGGATTTGTTGTGGCCACAAGAAACCCCATTTACTCGATGTTTCCATAACTTTTAATTTGAAATATCCACTAATTTTTTGGTTGAAATTTGAAATTTCTACGATGATATGTATTTTTCAAATCTAATTTCTACGACGATATTACAAAGAGTATCAAATTCCACTATTTAATAGCTCGTTGCTATTTTGGCTTAAATCTACTTTTAGTCTCATATATTCAAAAAATTGAAATTTTGTTCTTTCTATTTTAAAAATCGGTTTTTTTGGCTCCTTACTTAATTTTTTCATAAATTTTGTTCTCTGATATTTTTGTTTTCTTTCTCATTTTGACAATGTGGATTATTTATGACATGGTGACGGTTATTATCATATTTTTGTTAATATAAATATTCGGTGTGACCTATTAAGCGCTACCATATCATTAATAAATATAATACGTCATAGAAAATGGTCTAAAAATAACGCGGGTTTCAAAAACCAGAAAAAGTTAAATAGTGTAAAAAAAACCAATTTTTAAAATAGAAAGACCAAAATCAATTTTATAAATAGCTATGTTATATTGTTTTCAAAACGTATAACATAGTTATTTCAATGATACTAACAATATAATAAATATAATATCTTTAGAAAAATATAATAAATATGATACGAATTCTAATCTTTTTGAACGACACCAACACAATAGTATTCTTATAATAAAATTTGTTTAAGGGTATAATAACAAGGAGAAAAAGCTAGCCAAAAACATTCTATTCTCTTTATATAGTATATATTTAGTCTCTTGTATCTTACTTATGAGTCTCTTTTATAATATAATATGTTAAAAAAATTATATAATTAAATAAAAGAATTTTTCACATTTAAACATTATTTAAAATAGTTTAAGACAATATTAGCTATTACTTAGATACTTATTTTATTATTATTAAATTATTCAAGAATAATAGAATGTGAGACACCAAATAAAAGGAAGTGTCAATTTGTTTTGGTAAAAAGAGAATGAATTAATTTATATTTCTTGATTTTGTTTATTTTTTAATCTAAGATCCATTTAAAAGATGAACCCCTACATAAAAATAAAAAAGAAACTAGTCGCCACACTCTCCTCGCCATTGGAAGAGAGGGGTAGTTTAAGATCATTTTGTCTGGAATTACCACTCTAAATTGTTTTTACCTCATTCTATTTAAACATGTAATTTTTTTATATAGAAAACTGATTTTCCTTCTGTGTTTTGTCAATAATTTCATCGACAATGTTATGTTGTTTTTTTGTTTTGGTGCGACATTTTGATTCTCTCATTGTTGTGTTCGTTCTGATCAGATTGACGATTCTTCTTTATTTAATGACCATTACAAATTCAAGCAACGACTTTCGTATCTTTAACCTTACATATCCAAATGTATGAATATTCTGAACACATTTATTTTGTCATTAGGTAGGCATTATGTTGTTTTTTTGTTCACGGTCCCATCCTTTTTGATTTTGTCAAATTTAAGATTTCTATTTTTTTTATCAATCAATGTAATCTCTTCAACTTAAATGAATGAATATTGTTTTTAGCGTGAGATGTGGTATAAAGCGCTGGTGGCTAAACATCAGGTGGAGGGTGGTTGGGTTAGAAGAGGGGGTTATATGATGTTTGTTTGGTGAAAGGATCTTTGTGATATTGTTGAAGGTAAGGGCAATTTTATTGTGGGGTGTGGTGTAGGGTAAGCAATGGTGAAAATACATATTTCTGGTGTGATTCTTAGGTAGATACTGGTGTTTTGCGGTCGAGATTTAGTCAGGTGTGATCCTTGGATAAATGATGGTGCATTTTAGTAAGATTTAGCCGCCTGTGTTGAGTTATGTGTGGATTCTGGTGTTACTATAGCTGAAACGAGACAGTTAGATGGAGAGCGTTGGAGGTGGAGAAGAAAACTTTTTGCTTAGGAGAAAAGTTATCACGGAATTGTTGATTTATAATATTGTTTAGCATACCTAATTTTACAGATAAGTATTTGATCAACAACATTATAAATCAAGTAATCAGTTAATTTTGTTTTGAATCAAGACTGAATAATACACCTATAAACACTAACTTTGAGAGCAGTGTATTCAGACAAATCAATTTAACATTAAACATTCACACAAACACTTTTTGACTTAGTTTGATGAAATTAGGATGATGATACAAATATTTTATGACTTAAATAACAAATTTGTAAAAGAAAAAAAACTTAAAGACTAACTTGTTATAATCATCTAACTTAAGATGTATAAGTGGGGTGTCCGGGTTCGAAACCAACCCTGCATATTATAATGCAATAAGATATGGTCAGGAGGATTTTTTGACGTTAATTTATTAGATACTTAAACAAACATTTTTTTTTAAGGTGATTATTAAACAAGATAAATTCTTAGGTGAAGTTTTACCCAACACATCATTCTTACACCAAACCAATTAAAATAATAAAAAGAATTAATATCAGATTTTTTTTTCCATTATTTTTAATATTTCTCTCTCCTTTTTCCACCCACCACCATTTATGTTTTCATTTCCTTAATTAAAGTCACATTTTTTTTTAAAGTTAATAACATATGTTATTTTTTTATTGGTTGGATGTATGAATGATGTGTTGGAAAAGACTTCACGAATATCTCCTTAAATAAACATTTGTTGGCATTTCCTTGATTCATTTATCATCGTTAATGAGACAAACTCGAATAAATACCAGGAGCCGCAGAAAGTTTGCTCAATAACATTGGTGGGGTAGAGAAGCTTCGTCATCCTCGTTCTCTGCCTCACACTTCTTCTGGCTAAAACAAACACTCTTCCATAACCGCCACAAAATCTTCCGATCAACTTCAAATACAATGGAATTGGCCTCAAAGCTCCACCACCTCGACCTCACCGGAGCATTCATTCTCGATTCTCGACGCCTTCCACGCACCCTATCTCACACTCATCTCATCGCCAAACCCAACACCTTCAACACTAACACTAACCCCAATAGATTCTTCACCTCAAAAAAACTCAATCATACCTCCCGTTTATCCGCTGTCGCCGCCGTGGATGAAACTTCAGTAGAAGAAGATGATATTGAGTCACTATTTACCGATACTTCAGCCGATGAACGACGCGGTAACAATAAACAATCTAACACCGGTGCTTCAAGCGTTTCCTCTGGTGTTAAGTTAGAAAATATTAGAAAAACTTACAAAGGTGTTACGGTTTTGAAAGAGGTTAATTGGGAAGTGAAAAAGGGCGAGAAAGTGGGTTTAGTTGGTGTAAATGGTGCGGGGAAGACGACACAGATGAGGATTATTGCGGGTTTGGAGGAACCGGATTCGGGGAACGTGATTAAAGCGAAACCGAATATGAAAATTGCGTTTTTGAGTCAGGAATTTGAGGTTTCGCAGAGTAGGACGGTGAGGGAAGAGTTTATGAGTGCTTTTAAAGAGGAAATGGAGGTTGCGGGGAAATTGGAGAAAGTGCAGAAGGCGCTTGAGAGTTCTGTGAATGATTTGGAGTTGATGGGGAGGCTTTTGGATGAGTTTGATCTGCTTCAGAGACGAGCTCAGGCTGTGAATTTGGACGTCGTTGATTCCAAGATAAGTAAGTTGATGCCTGAGCTTGGTTTTGGTGTAGAGGATTCTGATAGGTTGGTTGCTTCTTTTAGTGGTGGATGGCAGATGAGGATGTGTCTTGGCAAGATTTTACTTCAGGTATATTGCACAGCATGCTGATATTATAGTATATTGTGTATGTGTATTGGACTATGAATATGAAATGCAGACACCGATCACGACACTGACACGTTGACGCTGACGCTGATTTGAGAAAATTGAATGGAAGTACAATGTGCACGTGTCAGTGTTGAGTCTGTATTGGAGATTGGACATGTCTTCAATTGGAAGTGTCTAGTGGTGGTATTGCAAATTGTATGGTGATTCTTGTGTGTCCCTTTTAGACAACAACTAGGTTTTACAACAGAAAAAAAAAATACAAATGATTATGGTTAGTAATTAGGAAGATAATCTTTACCAGTCCGTTATTTTTAAATGATAAATCAATAAAGGGTACACCTTAGGCTGCACCTATGGTTAACCGTAGGATGTAGTGCTGATAAAACCAATGTTACTTTGGAATGTGTATATTGATGAATCGTTGATGTTGTTATGTGAGTTTGAATGTGAAAGTGTTGGTGATACGAATGAAACTTTGTTTTCAATTTCAGGAACCGGATTTGTTGTTGTTAGATGAACCTACAAATCACCTTGATCTTGACACAATTGAGTGGCTTGAAGATTATCTTAACAAGCAGGATGTGCCGATGGTTATCATTTCTCACGACAGAGCTTTTCTCGATCAACTATGTACAAAAATTGTGGAAACTGACATGGGTGTATCCAGGACATTTGAGGGAAATTATTCTCAGTATATTCTTTCAAAGGCGACTTGGATTGAAACACAGTATGCTGCATGGGAGAAGCAGCAGAAAGAAATTGAACAAACAAGAGAGTTGATAAGCAGGTTAGGTGCCGGAGCAAGTTCTGGCCGTGCTTCGACTGCTGAGAAGGTATATGTGGTCAACTATTTAATTTAGATATAACATTACTTGTACAAAATGTTAACAAGTCAAAAGTACTCATTAAATGGGTCAAGAACCAATTCTCCCAAAATCATAAGGATCGAGATTCATGAATTTATATATCTAGTGCTATGACGGCCATACTTCTAACAAAGTTTAAGTGACCTTTATATTAGTCACTTAAATAACTAAAAATTGCGGCAGTAGTGTTGATTACTGAAATAGTTGTAAATTGCAATGCATCGTTCCATATTGTAAAAATTAATGTTTTGTTGTTCACTTCCTATGTTATTTGCTCAAAAGAATTTCCTTCTGTATATGTGACAACAGAAATTGGAAAGACTTCTTGGAGAGGAACTAGTAGAGAAGCCATTTGAACGGAAACAAATGAAAATCAGGTTCCCTGTGCGTGGAAGCAGTGGAAGATCTGTTGTAACAGTTAGGAACTTGGATTTTGGCTTTGAGGATAAAGTGAGTTAGCATAATATTTTTATGTCAAGAGTAGTGTTAAAATGTTAAAGACATCATCTGATCATGTTTTTCTGTGCCAGAAACTTTTCAACAAGGCAAATCTTACAATTGAAAGGGGAGAAAAAATTGCCATTCTTGGTCCAAATGGATGTGGCAAGAGTACTTTACTAAAATTGATTATGGGTTTAGAGAAGCCAATCAGCGGTGAAGTTATCCTTGGGGAGCATAATGTATTGCCTAACTATTTCGAGCAGAATCAGGTTCACTACTTTGACTGAGAAAATGCTAATTGGTGCCATCGGTTCCAATTCTTCATTTCAAATTTTTTATATTTTTAGTGCTGACTTGATTTTGTCAACAGGCTGAGGCACTTGATCTGGAAAAGACGGTGCTTGAGACAGTAGAGGAAGCTGCAGAGGACTGGAGGAGTGACGATATTAAAGGACTTCTTGGGCGTTGTAATTTTAAATCTGATATGCTTGATCGTAAAGTTTCTCTATTGAGTGGTGGTGAGAAGGTAATTAATTAATTTTTAGATTTGTGTTTTCTTTCTCAGTTGACATTCAGTTAGCATTTGCGAACAAATGAAACATTCAAGTTCTAGCTTATTTCTATGATTGAATGGTTCGTTTTTTCAACATCAAGTTTGTAATTCATTATGTAATTAGTTTTAACCAAGAATTGCTTCTTTACCCGTAAATTAGATGATATTGCTGTTAAATGCCATAGACATTTTGAAAATCGTTTTTGCTCTCCTTTGAAAGGTGGTTGTTTGTTGCTTGAGTAGTATCTTTAAAATGACTGTCTTTAAAGAAATTTAAGAAACAGGAACTAAAATAGCTATGATGATGTTAAGAGGCATAATCCAACCTCGAACATTGAGATGGTTGATTCTTTTTCAACTTGTTTTGGTAAATGTATTTGACAATTTTGGGAGATATCCATATACCTGCATTCTATGGGCATTTCATATATTGTAGAGTCAAGTATACACACAAATTCTTTAACTTCATTAGGCATGATTTATTCCTGATAAATAAGGGAAATGTGGTGCTATTAGGTTCTCACCATGGCAGGGTTCGGGGAAGGGTCAAACTCATTGTGTTATAAAGCTCCTCTGTTTTA
>Ga0315915_1007921_pt1 | contig 12551 bp, 7 predicted proteins | sample MpolbnodulesMG_FD_207738 | JGI IMG/M metagenome (GOLD analysis project Ga0315915, IMG submission 207738) | Medicago polymorpha root nodule microbial communities from Los Angeles, California, United States - branched nodules | ecosystem: Host-associated > Plants > Roots > Nodule | place: USA... | reverse complement strand
ATGTATAAAATCTGAAAATATTATAAAAGAAAATTCGGTAATCCTATCAATAATTCGGTAAAAGAAATATGAAAATTTTAGTACATTGGCATGTAGTTTCATCATACATTGCGAAATACTTCCTCATATACGATGTTAGACGTCACATTGATATCTTCACCATCTTTATTAGTGATCAATATCTTTAGTCCTTCTCTGGATGTAACTCTTGAAACAGCAACATACAACTGTCCCAACATGTTCAAGCGACTGCCCTTGACTTTTGTTAATTGTCAAAGGAAAGGTGATTCTCACCTCAAAATTCATTCACAGTTGCACAACTTTGCTTGCAAAGAAAGAAATAATAAAAGTATGCATAGGAAATAAAGGCTAATAGCAGAATAAGGTTTTGAACGAAACAAAATTCAGATTAAGTTCAAAAAACATGACATTACACGACACAATCTAAATCCTTAGATAATAGACCAAGAAATTGCGACAAAACTAAATAGGAAGACTGCCAAAATTGGTGTAAACATCTCAAACTAAAAACCAAAAACGCAAAAAGGATATTCCAATTTTCAAAAAAACATGCATATCGATAAAATGCATGTTAAATTAGAATACCAGTTAAGCAATCGTATGAGAGGAAGGTTGTAAGGTCAAGTCATTCCATTTGCAAAAATCAAAATATATGATTCTTCTGCTGTTTGTGTAATTTACCACGGTTTAGGTTTTTTTTTTTGGAGAGAAACACGATTTAGGGTTTGCTATATATAGCCGAGTTTGCATGGAAATTAGGGTAGCCGAGTTTGCATGGAAATTAGGGTATTCTGTTTGTAAACGTATTAAATAAGTGTACAACAACTTGTCAAAAAAAAAAAGTCTACAGAAACAATAGATATATACAAACAATGACACAACATGATATGAATGAAAAACTTATCAGTGAGGAGAAATATTAGGGATTGCTGCATTTTAGAGAGAATTTGTTAGGTTAAATTGGTGCGTTTCATTTTAGATGGAATTTGTTAGGTTAAATTGCTGCTAACCTAATGCAGTATTTTAGAGGAAAATTATTAGGTTAAGTTGTTGCAGACCTAATAAATTTAATAAATAAGGATACATAAGCTATACATATTCATAAATTGAAAGATTTTACAGGTATATATTTGATGTCTAAACCAATAAATTAACGATTATTTTATCAATCAAATATTTACTGATTTTTGTATTTTAGAAAAGACCATTTTATAAAGAAGAAGAAAACACTGTTTCATTATTAATAAACATTATATTATTTTTTTTACATTTTATTGTAAAAATATTCAATATTCATCATTAATATGAGTAATGAAAATTCAGAAGAAAAATAAAGTTATTTATGAGGAACGAAAATTAAGAAAAAATTAAATTTTATTCGTCAACAGGGACGCATAGTATCAATACAACAAAAATGTAATTGGAACAATAATTTATGACAACAAAAAGACATTTGGGTATGTCCGTAAGAAAAAGACACTTGGGTACGGTTCAATGTTAAAAGTGTGTTTTTTCTTTTAATTTTTTTTTCCCTTATATAGGAGGATTTTTTGTGAAGTATATAGAGGAGGATTTTTGTTATTAACCAATTTTATAATTTCATTAACCACAAAAATTTACTTTTTGTTATAGACCGTTCAGAAGGTCAATCCTGTGATGACACATGCACCAAAAGTTCACATGACCGAGACGCATTGTCTGAGGGAGCACACCAATTATGATGCACGTCACCCTACTGAAACACGCCTTTGTGCATCAGGCACCACACATGTGTCCTCCAACGGCCTCCTGATGAAGCGCCGCACTCCACGGAGACAGTTATTCTCAAACATGCCTATATAAGGGTGACTTAGCTTCATCCCCGGTGCACGATTCACTTTTCCCACACTTTTCACACATTTCATCTCATTTTCGATACTGACTTGGACGTTGAAGTGCTAACGTGTCTGCAGACACTATTTGTACCATCGCAATAACTCGTCACCACCGTACACCACCGTTGCCTCCACAATTCTTCACCGGACATATCACCTTTTAACATGAATTTAATTAACCACAAATATGGTTAACAACATATATATATATATATATATATATATATATATATATTTTTTTTAAAGAAAATGCTAACAAGTGCCATTATGTTTTTATTTTTTTAATTTTAAATAAGTGTCATTATGCTATTTTCTACGTATTGTATAAAGGAAGTTGTGTAATTATGACCTTGACAATCATTTAACTTATATTTTTAAGACTTAATTTCTTTTTTTAGACACTTAAACAATGTTATTAAGACACTTGTTAGCATGATTTTTTAAATGAAAAAAAAAAAACATTGTCGATCGTATTCATGTGTCCCTTGTTGAAGTCACTTTCATGTTGTTCTAAAAGCAAACGCGCGGATACAAATTACAAATACAGAACAAGACGACGGCGACGACACGGAAAGTGTATACATCATGTGTGTTTGAACATTCCATTCCACTTCGACGACTCGAACATAAGTACATTGCAATATGTTTATTTCAGAACATGACGTTTCCAAAATGACGTTTATGACTTCGCTTTTGCTTTCACCAAAAGCTAATTATTAACTAATATTGTTTTCATCACTCTTCACTCCCAATCTCACTCTTACCACTTTAATTCCTTCATTTCCTATATATTGTATAGACCTACATGCACAACACACAAACATTTCAATATCCCCTAGCTAGCTAGCTAGAAATTACTTAAAAAAGAGAAAACTAAGATTAATTGATTAATACTAATATGGATCAAGTTGGAAGTGATCAACCTTCTAGCTCTAATACAACCAAAGTTGAAAGAAGGCTCGTTGAAAAAAACAGAAGAAATCAGATGAAGATCCTCTACTCCAAACTCAACTCTCTTCTTCCTAACTATAACCCCAAGGTTCTAATTTCTTTCTTTATATAGATTTAAAAGTTAGTTACAATACTAGTTAGCTACAATGTTTTTGTCACAAAAAAAAAAGTTGGTTACAGAGTAATTACACAAATTAGTTTAGTTACACTAGTTAATATTGTTTTAAATTGCGTATCACATCACATGATGAAACCACAATATTGTGGTTGTGGTGGTGTCTACATCGGACCGTAACATTCACGATATTGTGGTTGTGGTAGTATCTGCGATCGCAGCCACAATTTAAAACCATGTTAGTTAATTGTTTTCTTTGTTTGATGTCATTTTTATAATTCAGGAATTAGCGTTGGCGCTACCGGATCAAGTAGATGAGGCGATAAACTACATAAAAAGTTTAGAGGCAAATGTGAAGATGGCTAATGAGAAGAAAGAAAAGTTATTAGCAGGAAAGAATAAAAGATCACGTGAATATTGCTTAGGTCTACCAAAATCACCATGTTTTGAAATTCACGAAATTGGTTCTTCTCTACAAATCATTCTCACGTGTGGTTTAGATAACCAATTCATTTTCTATGAAATCATTCGTGTGTTACATGAAGAGAATGTAGACGTAAGGAGTGTCAATTCCTCTAAGGTTGGAGATAATTCACTCCTTCATGTTGTTCATGCTGAGGTATATATATCTAAATCAATATTTGATGCTTAATTAATTTGAACTTCCTTTAATTTTATGAAATTTAATTACCTAGTAATTGTTCTCTCTTTATGCAGATTCCTCCATCTTGGGTTCAATTTGGAGCTACGAAAGTGAGTGAGAGATTGAAAAGGTTTGTGTATGGATCTTCCAGTGATGTGGAATTGGAAATACAGCCTGAGCTGTGGGATTTTGAAATTGGAACTGATAATAATATGTGGGGTTTCTAGTTAGGTATATCTTAATATTTAGGGTTTCCAAAAGTTTTGTAAAAGAAAAAATGTTATCTTATGAGATTAAAGACCATGAAAAGTCAATGCAATTACAACTTATCAATACTTCAAATAATTTTATTTATTTTTAAACTGAAAGTGGTAGTTAAGCAATTGTTTGATGTGTTGGAAAGTTGGGATTGATTGCCGGTGTAAAATAATTTTACATTGAAGTTATATATGGACTTTAATCTCTTAGCTTAATATATATATCACTTAAGAATTATGCTAGATTAAGAATCCTGATGAGTTAATCCTCTTGTACTTCCCCTTAATTGGCTTTCTTCAATGCTCTAGTTGGATTACTTTGTGAAAGTGCTTGCTATTCAAATGAACAATTGTTTTTGGACAAAATTCAAATCTGCAAACATCTCTCATATATATATCTGCTTAATTTTGGATTTTGTTGAAATTTTGTAAGCGATTATATAGCTGACAGAATGATCTTTCCGTTCATCTCAACACCTTATACAACCATCTTTTTGATTCATATTCCATAGAAAAATCCTGTCTTGTAAGCTTGATTTCACACTCACTTTTGTTGGTTGAGTTATATTATTTGCAAATGATTAGAGAAAGATGGCGTCTTACCTATTAATGTATATATAAATAGATAAATAAATTTTTTACATGAATTAATATATCATGTAGTACAGAATTTTAAGATAAGATCTGGGGCATTTATTTTTACTTTGTGAGATTGAATCTTCTCAATCTAAATTTCCACATGACGAATTCCTTATTTTGGGAATGAGTCATCTAAATATCACTCTAATTTGTTCAATTGACCAATTATATATGTAAGGTCTCCTATATATATATGCAAGGTTAACTCCAATCTGATTTGGCAATCTATTTTCATCTATTTGATAAATATCCAAAGACTTGTGGAACCCTCCCTTAAAAACTAGTTAACAAGGGAGAAGAATCAAACCATTTAAATACTTCATCTAGCATAGCCAATTTCCTAACATAGCTTGGAGTGACATTTTTCATTTCATAGGATGTTAAGGAATTCTTTTAGGGATCCAAGAGAAATGTGGAAAATTGGTTTATTTTAGAAAAAAGAAGTTGGATAAATTTAGATGAGGCTCCAATTTCAAATGTATGAAAACTGTCAAATATACTTGCAATTTGCATCTTCATTTTAGGGACATATATATATATATATATATATATATATATATATATATATATATATATAACTATTATTATTACTTATTTATTTAATTTCTTTCTTTTTTTTCCCCTATTAATTGAAAAGGTGCGTTTCAGCATGCATTTCTTATTCCTAGAAATATATGAAATTTTTGAATGCTACTTTAGAAATATTGAATTTAATGTCAGATAAACGTTTGGTCAGATTGCAAGGTAGCTTGGCTGGAACCATGATTTTCTTGTTTTATTAAAGCCAAACAGTGATTGAACCAACCACATTGAAAAACCTGTAATTTGTCATTGTAATATGTCATGAGTATGGTTCAAAGGTTGGATGGTATGAACAAGAAGGCCAAAGAAAGTGGTTGCTATGGCAGGGTCTAGTGGGAGTGAGTTAGTTATTTTGTAGTGTCGAGAAAGAGTACTGATTGAGAGTGGTTAAGTAGGGAAAGTTAAATGGTGTCTGTACCAAAGTAAGCCATGCAATCAACCCAAGACGAACATTCAAAGGATAGGTTACTTCTATGATAAATTTCAATAGAAAACACCTTCGATTAAAAGAAAATGAGTCTAATACCAAGAAATATAGTGAAAACCTTGTTGGATTATGGGTTGAGGTTTGGTTATCTGGTGGATAAAATGTTTTAGGAAGTTGTTATTGATTCTTTTAGCTTAAAGTGTCTACTTGTGAGGTTTTCTTTTGATTTTGTGCTCTTTGAAAACATCAAATCATCTTTTATGTTATTTCTTCCTCATCCCCTGACCATGTTTTTTCCCAAAACTCAAAAATGAAAAACGAACAAAAGCAGGTAAGAAACTCATTTGGGTTTTTCTTAGGTAAACATGATCACAGGTTTTTCTGAATTTGATGAAATCATATATAGTCAATTACTTGAAGAGCCAATGGCTGGATTTTCCTTGAAATGTTGCGGCAACCAACTACATTTTCATTTGAATCAAGAATGTACTCCTTAGTTTCCAAGTTTTTGCTTGAGCGTTATCATGTTTGGAAAATGTTATGTGTAGCTTAAATAATCTCTTTTATGCTAGGTAAGGGAACAGTGAAAGTGAAAAAGGATATTGAGATCATGCACCTTGATGACGACAATGACGATGATGAATGGTGTATGTCTCAAGGAGTACATGAAATGAATGCTATTTATGGAATTGCCGTGGAGAATGAGGATCCAACTCCAAGTTCATCACTAGCATTTCAACTAGGAACCAAGTTTGCAAATGCGGTTAACACAGTCAAAAGAAAATTTTATTTCAGCGACAGTGAAACTTCCAATTCTTCCTCTGATGATTCATTGTTTCTTGATAATCTTACAAGGAGGTCCGAGGTATCACTTGCAAAAAAGAAAAAGTTGTAGTCCGACAATCCAGGATTAATTAAACTGTTATATTTCAATTGATAATCTTACAAGAGGTCCACGGTATCATCCTTGAATTTAATGTGTTAAGAAAAAAAATGAATGGTGAATTAGGAACAAAAGTTTTGGGTTTGATGGAAATGTGAGTTGATAATATCATTGCTCTTGTTGAGCCGAGACCCTAATCTAGCATTGAAAAATCAAGTTTATTCTATAAAGCAAGATTGACTAGTAATGATAATTGGTTTGCTCTGACACAATTGATGAATGTTTTGTAACAACTAATCGAGTCTCATGAGCATGGTTTTCATGCTTTTGTGTTAATTTATAGAATTGTACTAGTTTATAAAATCAATAGTTAACATATTAAGTGATGAATTTCTCTGTTTCTGTCTTATAAGTTTATGTTTGATTACTTAACTGTGGTTTATGTTCTTTGGTTAATTGATAAAATTTGTGGTATCACTTACTCAACTTGACATGAAATGTAGTTGACAACTCTGTTTATAGAAACTATGATGTTTCTTCATTATTATTTCTTTTTATATGGAATCTATTTTGGCACAATGCAGCCCCCCTATGTTTTGCAGCTTCACTTTTGTGCTTTCAATAGTGTTCCAATGTTGAACTAGCCATTATATGGCTATTGGGATTGTTTTACATTTATTAGTACAAACTGTTTTTAGTTAAAGATAACCAGCTTTCTGAAGCTTCTCAACTTGAGACATTTGAGTTCTTTCATTAATTAACCATTTGACACTCTATAAATGATGGTTTTGTGGGAAGGTGAGGCAGTAGTTCTTTAAACAAAGAATTTCAAATGTTAATAAGGCTTTTTTGTGTTGGTTTCTAGATAAGACCATCCCGTTGTTTGGAATCTTTGGTAACAACTACTGAAGTTCCCGTTCTGCACATTATGTTCTTGATAGTGTCCTCCAGCCACCAGGTTATGGAAACATCAAAATCAGAACACTTTTTATGATGTTTCTTTCTTGGCATACAATATTATTCCTTAATCTTTCAAGGTTTCATGTTTGCATGCTTAGTGAGTTTTATAGAGATGCACTAGCTTTGGTTTAAAATGTGAGCCTTAGAGGCTAGAGCTCTCATTATGATTGTAGTTCTTTTGTGTTTATCCTGAATTGTTAATTGCTACATATTTGGTCAAGAACAACCTAAGAACTGGTCTTGCTATAGTAAGCCAAGTATGTTGAGTTTTTTTTATGACATCATATGTTACCTATCAATTTTTGGTGGATTCATCGTTTATTGATAATTTTATTATAAGGTATGTTGGTTGTATCACAAGCAAGAAAGAAAAGAAATCTAGTAGGACCGTCGAGGATTGAATTATTAGCCAAAGGCACACAGGCTATTGTAATTTTCATAGTTTCAATGAATCAAAATTTTATACTACAATAATAATTCACAATTATCTTTCCCATTACTAACATCGATTAAGATAAGTGTAAATTGGTTGGTGATACATTTATGATACCATGTGAGACTTTTTTACAACTTAGCTGCAAAACAAACAAAAAAACATTCTCAGTTGTATGTTTCATGCTACACTCACTCTTGTCTCTTTTTCTGATACTACAATATTTTGTTTCAATTCAAAATCAAATACAACGTTGATGTCTTCCTCTTCACATAGACTCTTCATCTTTCTCTCCTCTTCTCTCATCCTCACAGTCACAACTACCTTAGCTTCAACATTTCCATAGAAAAAAACTACCAAAACCCATTTTCACATAAACTCTTTTTTCTTCTCCATCTTCACCGAACTAAAGTTTCCACTTTTCTTACTTACCATGAATTTCAAACCCAAAATCGAACCTGACTCACCTTCCAACGACAATATAATTCTTGATAGAGATGATGCTGATGATGATGAAGTTGGAGCAGATCCAGTGGTGGTGGTGGAGGAGGAAACAACTCTTCTTGATGACTTACAAGGAATGACTATCCATGATCTTGTTCAACGTGTTTTGCTTGCTGCTTGTCGTGCTGAAACCTATGAAAGAGTTGAAGTTGTTTTGGTGACAAGGGATTTGGAACTTAGAGACCAGATTCAACACCTTCAACAACAGCTTCAACATGAGAAACTCTCAAGGCTACATGCTGAGGAAGAGTTTAACAAAAGAGATCAAATTTGTGAGAAATGGAACAAATTGCAAGAAACTCATGAAGCTCTTTTGAAGGATTCCAAGAAGGCTCAAAGAACTCATGAAAATCCTTTAAAGGAAGCTAATGGAAACATTGATCTTCTAAAAAAGAAGAATGTTAAGTTGATGTGTGAGGTTAATAAGCTGACACGAGAAAAAGTAGAGGCTGATAAGGAATTTCAAGTGCTTAGCAAAATGAATGAGGATTTGGAGGGTGAGATTAACAAGTTGAAGGGAAAAATGGTGGAAGATGGAAATGTAGTTCAAGAGTTGGAGAAGTTGAAGGAAAAAAGGGTTGAAGATGGAAATGCACTTGATGTGGAGAGAAGAAAGAATGCAGAGTTAAAGCATGAGGTTTTGGAGCTGAAGGGAAAAAGGGTGGATGATGAGAATGCAATTGATATGCTAAAAACAAAGAGTGGTGAGTTGGAGTGTGAGGTTGAGAAATTAAAGGAGAAAATGGTGGTAGATGGAAATGCATTTGATGTGCTAAAAGGAAAGAAGTGTGAGCTAGAATCTAAAGTTTTGGAGTTGGAAAAGTTGAAGGAAAAAATGGTTGAAGATAGAAATGCACTTGATGTCGTGAGAAGAAAGAATGTGGAGTTAGAGCACGAGGTTTTGGAGCTGAAGGGAAAAAGGGTGAATGATGAGAATGCACTTGATGTGATAAAATCTGAATTAAAGAATAAGGTCTTGGAGTTTGAGAAGTTAAAGGAAAAATGGTTAGAGGATAGGAATGCTGTCGATGAGCTTCAAAGAAAGGTTGGTGAAATGGAGTTTAATGAGTGTGCTTATGCCGGTCTTAAGATGAAATATAGTAAATTGAAGGAAACTGTGACCGATAAATCGGCAACTGTAAGCAAGTTGAAGGTCAAAAACAGAAAATTAGAAGATGCAAAGCGCAAGGTAGAGAGTTTACTCGAGTTTTTGAACACGAAATTCAGAAAGCTGCATGAAAGAGTTGCAAGGTTGGAGGATAGTGCCAAGGTTTTGACGAGTGTAGGTGTTTCTGGAGGTGGAAACAATGAGGGGGAGCCTCCTACTGCTGATCTTATGGTTGCTGATTCTCTAGAGAAAGGACAACAGGATGTTGGTGACAATGAGCTCAGAAATGAAATTGTGGAGGAGACTGCTCCTTTGCAAATAAATGAAGATGGTCACCACTCTCATGGTATGAAAATTATACATGCATTTATTTTTCCTATAAGATATGCATTTTCGAGTGCTACTTTCTGTAATTAAGTGTGATCGGATAAATGTTTGGTTAGATTGCTAAGTAGTTTTACCTGAAACCATGTTTTTCCTGTTTTATTAAAGCAATGAGTAGGAACTATTTTTATAAATTCTTTGAACTGGTGAAGGTACTAGTGATTGAACCATACCACAATAAAATACCTATAGCTAGTAATCATAATTTGGAATTAGAATACGTCATAACTAAGATAAACTCAATTAGCCCCGTGATATTATGTTCCTCTCTAGATGGAAAGTGAATTGTGATTTTTGAAGCTTGTTCCTTCTTCTCTTGGGTCCATTTTTATTCCATGTTACTTGGCCAAAAGAAAGCTATTGGCTCTCTTTTAGCTGAATTTGATTCATATGTAAGTTTAAGGAGCATTGAGAGTGACAGGAACTGTAGAACCTCAAACAAATCTTAGTTCTAGGGAGGTTTTTCCTTCACCATAATGAATTGATAAGACATGTATTTGCTCAGTTGCAGAACAGATCTGCTGAGGAAACTACTTAGGAAGTTACGTTCATGAGGAGAAGCCCTAGTTTCAACGTTAAGGACAGAACTGTGCTTCAGGAACTCGAAATGTCAGTAAACTAGAATAGAGAGATGATCCTGTAGAATAGATTGCTGACCAATTGTGTCTTGATCGCAGGTCAAGGGTTGGACAGTATATGCAAGAAGGCCCAAGAAAGTGGTTGAGATGACAGGGCCTATTTGGAGTTCGTTATTCAGTAGCATCCAGAAGGAATAGTTTAATGAGAATGGTTATGTAGGGGAAGTTAGTCAGAAGCTTATCTCTGGTGAAGTATTTGGATATGGCATATAGTAGCTCTTTTATATCTCTGTTTTTTTTGTTCTTCTGAAACCATGTATGCTTTGAATCTTAATTCTTACCTAGAATATAAATTATAATAGAATAGTATTGTTTTATACTCCACGTTTCCTTAACAATTTTCATGGCGGATGCTCTCACATGGTGATGAAGCAAATCCAACAAAGCCATATTAGCAAAAAGGGGACTTGGTTTTCGCTCTAATGTGAAAATCATTACTGTCATAGTGCAAAGAAGCCTGGGGTTGATTTATCTTTGTTATCCAGCGTTTAACATAACACTCTTCTTATTTTCTCCCTTAAATGTTCAGCCCAGCTCATAGTTTGATTTGGAAAGTCTTTGTTTTGGTATTCTTGTCAGATTTTTGAAGCCTAATTTTTACCTGTAACTTGAGGTTTTCTTTTGATATCTTCTCTTTTATATTTTTGTTATCTTTTCTGTTATTTCTTCCTCATTCCTTGCCGAAGTTTTCTTTCCAGTAAACAAAATGTAACACACAAAAGCAGGCAAGAAAACACATATTGTTTCTCCTAGGTAAACATTATTACAGGATGCTTGATGTATGCATTATCTGAAAATCTGAAATTGATGAGCTAGTGACTGGAATAAAGAATATACCATTCCTTATTTTAAGTTTTTGCTCGAGTGTTATCATGTTTTGCAAATCTTAAGGTATGTAAAGTTTAAGCATCTCTCATTTTTGTGCCAGCTGGTGGAAGTTTAAATATGCAAAAGGATGTTGAGATCATAAATCTTGACGACGAAGAGGATGACCAGTATATGTCTCAAGGAGAAAAGAATGCTATTTCTGGAATTTGCGTGAAGGATGAGCATCCACCTCCAAGTTCATCAATAGCACTTCAACAAGACACCAAGTTTGCAAATGTTGTTGACACGATCAAGAGAAAACATTCTCTCCCCGACAGCGAAACCTCCATTTCTTGTTCCTCTGTTGATTCATCTTATCTTGATACTATAATGTCTGTGGTATCACAACCAAAAAAGACTAAAATGTAGTCTGACATTCCAGGATTGAATTAGCCATAACTTTTTGTTAGGTTTTATTAAACAATTAACTCATCCTTATGTTAGTTTTTAGTTTTCAAAAATACAAATGTTAGATTGTAATATATTTTAGATATGAGAGCCATGATATATTTGTATCTAGGCGTACTTTATTTAACTAAAAACTTCAATGTTGTATATATTATGAATGCATAAGTTGTCTATGCATATGTTATATGTTTGTTTGATTATGCGTATATTGTATATACTATGAATGCATGAGTTATGTATACATATGTAGAAACTTGTATACTTTTATAATTATAAGAAAATCATACAGGGTTTTCAATAAATTAGAGTGATAAAGTTGAAACTTGCAAACTGATTTATTAATGGGTTGGAACTAGAAATATTAAACCAGACAAATGTTTCTGTAACACTACTAGAAGAGTTATATCTCTGTTTACTATGAATGCATGAGTTTTATGTTTGATATTTGGTTCACTCAAAAGCAATTAATGGATGTTTTGAATGAGCGTTTCTAAAGCTGATTTTGTTTTGGCAAAAGTAATGTTTTTAATAAAATTGAGTTTGAAATGTGAACAGAGATTCTATGACAACGCCTGGATTTCTATGACAACGTGCTGCCTGGCAGCTCGCCTCGCGAGTAAAATCACTCGCCATGGCGAGTAATGACAGGTTGCTGTCATGAAACACTCATTTTTCATCCCCAAAATCCCAATTTTGAATCCCTTAAGCCTAAATTTGATCTCATGGTTTGTCCAAACGTTTATAAACACCAAAAGAGACTCAAAACCATATAAAACTTAAACCAAAACATCCTTTTAACAAAAATTACCATTTGACCCATCTTTATAAAATTTCTCAAGAACAACACAATTACACAC
>Ga0315915_1007919_pt1 | contig 12556 bp, 8 predicted proteins | sample MpolbnodulesMG_FD_207738 | JGI IMG/M metagenome (GOLD analysis project Ga0315915, IMG submission 207738) | Medicago polymorpha root nodule microbial communities from Los Angeles, California, United States - branched nodules | ecosystem: Host-associated > Plants > Roots > Nodule | place: USA... | reverse complement strand
CTATTTTAGATGTACTATTATAATAGCACTTGCAACAAAACGCTATTGTACTTAACAAAGTAAGTTTTTTGTTAGCACTTTTTCTAAAAGTGCTATTAAATGGGCGTTACTAAATGTCAAAATTGGCGTAGTGTTTATATTGGAAAAAGAAATTATAAGTAGTTTTATAAAATTATCTCTCATTAATAATATAGAAATGGGATATTAAAAGAAGAGGAGTAATATATCCAGCGAAAAATGCATCCCGAAAACATCCCCAAAAATAAAGCAATTAATTATAAATGAAGATTGGTTGGAATTCAAGGGAAGGTCTGTGAATAGATGGAAATCAAAAACAAAAAAAATTGCCCAGTGGAATACTCTTTCGGTATGTACTCGCGAGAATCAATTTGTTGTATATAGCTTTTTTCTTAAAAGAATTGAAAGAAGATAGATTAATAAATAGTAAAGGGTATGATAGTAAAAAAAATATTAATGATGTATTGGTATTGTAAAAGGATATATAATAACGAAAACAAATATTATTTTCTAAGCGACATATAATAAAAGACGAAGGGTTTTTTTTTAAGGAATAAAAGATGAAGGGAGTATTTAGTTAGCATAATTAATTGTGCAAAACAATTCACCAAGATGAATATAATATAACAAAATACACTCACATAATCAGATTCTCACCGTAAAAAAACAGTGAGGTGCTGATTGATAGCAGACATACTTGGTATATGAGTATAGTTGTGGTAAAAGTGAAATAATCTGAAGTAATCATACATGCGGGTGAGATCAGCTATTTATAGTAGTTGATCTGATGATAGATTCCTTGTTGATTGCAATCTTTTCTCCTTAGCTTTACTCTAATTTGTTATGAGGTTAATCCAGATATCGAAGTAACCAACTGCCTAAATAGGGTGACACTTACTAGTTTAAGTAAGTCTCATGTAAGTGGAAACAATCCATGTATATTTGAGTGTAATGAAACCCGAGGTAGATGGACGCATTATTTGGTTCAGATGAGGTCCCAATATAGGAGCAACCTGGTAGCTATCCATATGTTAGTTAAGCTTGGAGGTGGCGGAGCACGTAGGTGCTATGTCAGTGTACGAGGTGGTTCATATATCTTGATGAGGTCGTTGATCTATATCGCACATCATTATGAGGTTTTGTTTTTGACGAGGTGGTGAAGGAGGTTCACTTATGTTATGTCATTGTATCTAACCACATTGTGGCAAAACAATATAGGTTGCTAAACAACTTATTATACCATAAAAAGGCATATCTGACTACTCTACACGGGAACTTCCCCCTTTTGGTAGACAATGTATGTTGGGCTGACTAAGCCTTATGCATAATATAAAGGGTGGACCGGAGCATGCACTAGGAAAAGTTGGACACCCATAACCATATAAAGAAAAAAAAAACCAGCAGTTTGGTTTATCCCGTTATCTCACTTCTTTTGGATCTTGTCATTGAGCTCGATTAATTAATGGATAACTAAATCGGGCGTTTTATACCCATACCGATACCCTTTGAATTTCAAATTTCAAATGTTACTATTGTTTCCACTCATTTCAATCATCTCGCGCACACTTTCTATTTCTCTTCTTCCCATTTCTTTGGGTAATGTTTCATAGACATGCTTTTTGTCCATACCTCTAGTATACACCCCCATGTGACACTATAATTTCACCTCACCACTCTCTCTTTTCATCTTCTCTCTCTAAATGAAAACAAACCTCTTTTGTTCCTCTCTCGACTCCCTTCCCTTCCCGACCACACCCCCTCTCCACCACCACCACAATTGTCGCCTCATCTTGCACCACCAGCCATCATACCCACTACCTCTGCATCTTTCTTCTCCTATTAACCCATTCTTCGTTGATCTCGGTCGCCGCCGTCAACCTTGACACCAAACCCATTTTCTTTTCCTGAACCTCTGCCTCTCCTATTTCTTCTCTGTTTCACTAAACATCAAAAGACACAAGTCTCATATATATATAAAGGAGGGATATTTTGACTCCAAGAGTAACTCAATAGAGTTACTCCAAATCACTATCATCCATTTCATTTTAATCTAACAACCCTGGTTAAATATATGATTGTGCATCGAACAAGATTCCACACGTGATCGAACCATTGGATTTTGTTCTACAAAACAATCAAAGACATTTCTTCTGATTAATACCTTCAAACAAAACTCAACAAAGAGATCAAAGCTATTAAATAGATTAACAATTAAAATCCAAATTCAACCTGATGCAATTGAAATATATTCCCAATTAGAAACTTTGATGCAATTTAATTTTTGATGATGGAGATATATTCCCAATTTTCAACGAAGGATATATTCCCAATCAGAATTTTGATGATGAAATATATTACCAATTCTAAACTTCATTGGTTGATGAAGCAATATTCATTTGAATTTTGTCGTAACACAGTTTTTTTGGCTGAATGTATGAATCGAAAGAAAAGTCTTGGATCTTTTTGATGTTAACAAACTCCAATGTTGATCCGGTGTGGAATCTTGTTCGGTGTATTAGCAGATAATTAATCCTGGTTGTTAGATTAAAATGAAATGGATGGTAGTGATTTGGAGTAACTCTATTGAGTTACTCTTGGAGTCAAAATATCCCTCCTCATATGTGTGTGTGTGTGTGTATATATATATATAAAATAAAAAATAAAAAAGATAGAGATAAGAGTTGGAATGATTTAGATCTGGTGTAGATTTGATATCATATAGCATTGATAAGAATAGAAGGACGATGAAACAAACTTCTACTGCCACAACCTCCTCTAGTTGCCGAATTTCACAGTATGTCGGTGCTTCGACGGTGGTTGTTCTCATCTCGGAGTATGGAGAAAGAGAGACGATGAGGGTGAGAGAGAGAGAGAGAGAGAGAGAGAGAGAGAAATCTCTAGCCATCGGCTCATGGTTCTGGAAATCTAATGGTGGTTGTAACGAGATGGGTGGTGAGAAAGAGTTATCACAAAGAAGAGAGAGAGCATAGGTGAGAGAGACAAAAGTGGCATTCTTTTTTCTTTTTTTTTGAGTTGTCAATGTTTTGCGTATTTTATATATTTTTTTACATGTGGCATGTTGTATAAGGGCGGTATGCCACCTACGGGTGTACATGCATCACCACTACATTTCTTTTCTCATTCGCGTGTTACAATTCTCTTTCTCTTCCTCTTTCACACATCCGTACTTCATTTATAATTTTTCCTTCGTACTATTTTTCATATCTTTCTTCGTCTTTATTTCCTTTGCTTATAATATTTTATTCAATAACAAATTTTCTTTTCAAATATTTTATCCCACATTTCATCTATAAATTTTTTACTTCATTTTTTCTATAAACAACATCTTTTTCTTTTCTTCTCCCTCTTCTTTTAATAATCCAAAATTGAAGAAATAAAAATAAAAAGGAAAACATGAATATTACGTTAATTTTTCATTTTATTTGAACCAAATAACATGTTAGTTCAACTACGAATAGAACTGCCCTATGTGGTTTCCTTCTAACTGCACTAACTGCCACTTATCTAGCCAGTTTCCATTTATAAAACTGATGCATATACAAAATGTCAGTCTAAAACTATATCATAAATCTAAAAAGAAAGCTTATAATTGAAAATGACTCTATTGGAAGAAGCAAAACACTCACCTACATTGGAATTTTCCCTTTTGCTTATAATTTTTTTTTCTTTTTTTCTTTTTTATTTCTTCCAAGTTGTGCGATTTATGATCGACGAAAAGAAGAAAGTAATAAAAGAATCCCTTACGAGCACAGTCCAAGTTATGCAATTTGATGATATATTACTAAAGACAAAAAAAAATGATATTTGAACACAAATAGTTGAAAAGGACACTTGGGTAAATACAATGAATAATACCTATTTTTGTTATTTTGTTATATTTTGTTTTAATAATAAATTAAATCAATTGTTAAAAAATATTTAAGTCTTGAACTCTATAAGACATGTCCTCGTACGGGTCAAATGTTTAGTTGTTAAGAAAGAATTCAATAGACATATCTCAATTCTCAAGGCTCAATAATTATCTTTTATGAAAGACAGTGATAAACTTTTAGCAAGTCTACTAAAAATGAATCGAAGTAATAAGATTTATAAGTTCGTATCCACAACGACTGTTTCAATTTCTACTCGACAAAGACGTTAAAACAAAGGATGTATTAAATTTATTGTTTCCCTAGGCAGTTGGATTGGTTGCAATCAAATTGTAAAGAAATGCAAATAAACTGGTTTAAAAATTAGATTTTTAAAACAGATGATCAAGCCTTTCGAATACTCTATTGCTCACCGTGAGTAATTTTCTCCTCTTCACTCCCAATGTTCACCTAAGTCAAAACCCTTTCCTAAGTCATAACATCTTAATCTCTTAAGTCGATTGAATAATTTCGGAAGCAAAGTTCTAGTTCGTTAACCCTAAAGTTATAACTCGCAATTTCCTATCTCTAGTTTCATATGTAAAGTTAAGCTGAATTATTGGATCAGAATTAATAGATAGGGTTAGTAGTCAATTAAAACGTAAGATCAATTCATATTCTTATGGAAGTTGGGGCTAGTAGTCATACACAAAAGAAAATAAACAACATGAAAAGAAAATAAAACCGAGAGTTTCGTAGTTGCCGACATTGCTCTGAATTTTCTTTCTAATCGCCGTTCCTGTTTGGCATGTCGTCGCTCTTCCTTTTGTTCCCAAAAGTGAATTCTCCCCCCAAAACCGTGATCACCAAAACGTGAATTCCCCTTTTCTCTTCTCCCCCAAAACGTGATGATGTGCAGCGTGATCCTCCTCCTTTTACATCATGTCTTGTGCCGTTTTTCTTTTCTTTCCAAGTGACTTTGCTTCCTAATTTTTCATCTTGGGTCAACACACAACAACATTGGGTCAAAGCCAAAACTATTTATCCCAATGCAACCACTTGTTAAATGTCATGTGACCTATTAATTGCACAATGCCATGTTTTTTCTAATATCTTTACTATTCAGCCATCCAAAGTATGCAACACCTTCTTTATATCTTGTTTGATCACATGACCAATAATTATGATGATAAACAACAAACTTCAATCATTTTATTATTCGACTCAATAACTCAAAAACAACAATTTATTTAAAATGTCTCAAAATTAAATACTAAATCAATAAAAATAAACTAAAAATTTAATTAAAAAGACTATAAATGTGATATGACAGAGTGTCATTAAGTAGTTTAAGTGAATTGGGTTCTAGAAGTTTAACAAGATCACAGTAAATCTCAACTCTCGAATCTGAAATGCAAGGCATTAGTCAACTCTTTGGTAACAACAGAACCGATTAATTATGATAATTAATTAACAATGTATAACTTTAAAGTTTAAACCCACTTGGGTTGGCTTGGACCTTGGAGCATTTTCTTGACAAAACAAAATAGAATATTCTAAATTTGTTGACATTTTTTTCCAATGTATTTGGTTCCGCATTTTGCCAACCCAGCCACATGTTTGGAGGTCTTTTTGCCGAGATTTTGAAAAGTTACTATTTGTAGCTTTAATATAAACGTGAATTCATGTCGTGCTTTTGCCCAGACATGGAAATTCTACCGCACAACCAAACATAGGCTTCTTGTGTGCACAATGTAATTGACCTCTCATTAACATATTTTGCAAATATTATTTTGGTACATCAGATGTTGTTGCAAACATGTGTCAATGTTTAAAACAAAATACATCTCCATCAGGTGTGCACGATCATGCACCTAGTAGACTTGTTTAACTCGATGACCAAAACTAATCCAATTCGTATTTTATCTTCATTTAATTTACGATTCATCCTGAACAAACTTGAGTTGATTGAGTTCGGATAACAAATTTATGATATTAAATTGACAAACCTATAAACTCGATCAGTTCAAAAAAAATGTTAATGTAATCTAAGATTTTTATTTGTTGATCTAGATTGATATTTAGTTCAAATGTTAAAATTTAAAATCGTAGAATTTAACCTTATCTTTGGAATTTCCATAAAAATAAAATGATATTTCATTATATATGATTTTGGGAATTTTTTCCAAAAAATTATGTTCCGTAGCCCTGTATGAACCACTTGTTCATCAATGAATTGGGTTGGTTAGATTTTGATAGAAAATACAATTTTATGACCCAAGAATTGTGCTGGTTCAATTTTGATAAAAAAAAAAAATACAATTTTGTTGACCTATATATACTGACTCAACCCGACCCGCGAGCAATCCTACTCTCCATGCAACTAATATAAAAAAAAAAACATATAGTAGATTTGCTGTCAATTTCAAATTAACAATTTGACAATCAATGCATATTTTGGGTTTTCTGGGATGCCGGAGGAATTTGAATTCTCTCCGTAGAACTTGATAGAACTTTCAATGGAGAGAATCCAAATCCATGGTGGTGTCCCTAGGAAAAAGTTTATCTTTTCAAAAGAAAGCAAAATTAACTTCCTTATGCTCCTTTACTGTCACTAAATAACCAAAGGTTCTCTCTGGAATTTCAACCTCACGAGTCACAAGTTCTTTTTGTATCTAGTTAGCCCTTGTTAGAGTACTACTTAACAAAAGTGTTATAGTTCTTTTTCTCATCAACATGCATAGATTAATACATCTATTCATACTACATTTCCAAATGATATTATGGTTGACATTTACAAATGACACAAACAAATCAACAAGAGAACATGATATTAATTGCGGTCAAAATATATATTTAGTAGCAATAAAGACTAAGAGTGGATTAATGTAGGTCTAAATAATAGCAACTAAAAATGAAACTTAACTACTAGAAGTGAAACAAATGTGTTTAAAGCCAAAAGCTTAAACACAAAATCAAAGTTGAGACACAAAAATGAGGCCATGCAGATATTGTTGCTGCAGAATTTTGAGTGCCATTGTACCCACCATTATATCCACCATTGTGCCCGCCATTGGCGATTGATCCACCTATATATCCACCAACAATTCCACCGGCCACTCCACCTGCCACTCCTCCTCCGAATCCCCCTCCTCCCTTTCTTCCTCCTCCTCCCTTTGAACCTCCTCCAAATCCACCTCCTCCCTTTCCTCCTCCTCCCTTTCCTCCTCCATGGCCACCTCCATGGCCACCTCCATGTCCCCCTCCCCCCTTTCTTATAGTAACGGATAGATGTTTGCGTTCATCTTGACTTTCCACAACCGCACTTGAGATGATAAGTAGGAACAATACAAAAAAATATTACCTTCATGTTAGGCCTAAGGAATTCTTTGCAAATAATTGGAATCACTTGTTTGCTTTCAACTACGTCAGACACAAATTAGCCTGCAAAAGATATTTTGAATTGTATAAAGGGTGAGAAGAGTAATGAGAAACTACTACATAAAAGGTGACAAGAGAACTGAGAATCTAATGTGGACCCCTAAAAACTGGTCCAATGACTACCTACTACAACAATGGATTTTGACTCTTATAAAATAAGACAATTCACTTTAGAGACTCGAACAAAAAAAAAAAATCACATTACTTGCGATCAAGGCTATGGGTAACTTATAAACATACAATCTCCTCAACCACTGATTTATAAACATGCATAAATAATTAGATGAACTATTAAAATTGTACAAAAATACATAGCCATGCGTAAATAACCTATGAATTGATTTGTAAAAAAAAAAAAAGCCTATAAATTGTTAGCAATATGAAAGTATAAGATAATTTGGCAAGAGAAGTTGATTCTATGTGACCTAACAAGCAAAAAAAAGATATGAATCTCTTACGAGTACGGTGCAAGTTGTGTGTATCATATGGTATTATTTTTACTTACTAAAACGAGGCTAAATATCAACACAAAGTTTACTTATAAAGACATTTTCTAATTAGGGGGAGATAGGTATAAGGCGTCCTGACTTAGGCACATGCATGAATAAACAAACCATAAATTTGATAGCAATATATAGGATAAACGATGACATGCTGAAATTAATATTAAGAATTCAATATGTATACCTGAAAGAAAAGAAAGTTGAAACAAAGTGAAGACTTGTGTTGTGAATAACAAGTAAACGGCCGATTATAATTATATATACGGTTCTTTCTCAATATTAACGCTCTTTTGGTTTGCCAAACAAATAGGGCAAGTTTGTTACATAAACAACTTCGTAGCACCTTCCATTAAGTATATCTGCCCACTTTATAGGGCAAGTTTGTTTTATTATTTTTAAAAAATATAGTAACAAATAAACAACTTTATGATGTACAATCCATTAAGTATATCTGGAACAAAAAAAATCCATTAAGTTTGTTGCTTTCAAATTATAACAAAACAACCTGACCATGCTATCTATTTCAATGACACCAACAATATATAACAAGAAAATATAATTTAAATTCTTATTTTTTAATGAATGAAACCAACAACGATCTTTATTATAGGAAAATTTGTTTAAGAGTATAATTGGAATAATGAAAAACTTAGATATATTCGTCTAATTTGTTACACTTTTTAAAGGATAAAGGAAAAAAAGTTGGACATATATACACTCATATCATGTTGCTACACTTTTATTTTAATATTTGAATTGAATTTACTCTTATCCAGTGGCGGAGCCAGAAATTTTATAGAGTCTGGGCAAAATTTTAACCGCAAATTCACATGTAACATAATATACAAATAGTCATAAATCAAAACAAAAAAGGCTCTTTATTTTGTCAACAAAAGCATAATTTGAAATAAGAGAGATGAAACATAACCTGCCAATAGTGTGCTAAATAAAATTAGAAGGTAAATGTCATTTTCGAGACCTCTTTGTGGTGAATGTTCGAATAATATCAATATCGTGAAGTGACTTGAATATCTCCTGCTCGGTGTAACATATCATCAAGTCATTGAACCACACATCGTTGATCTTGTTGCGCAATTTAGACTTGATAATCTTCATTGCTGAAAAATCTCTTTCAACGGATGTTGTCGACACCGACAATATCAAAGCCAACTCAATGAGTTTGTAGACCAATGGAAATACCAAATGTTTCTCAGTTTGAACCATCTTCATAGCCAAACTCTGAACATCTTCACAAGAAGAAAAGGAAACATGTATTTTCACTTGAACTACATAAGTGTCAAGTTGCTCCCTTATTGTTCCACAATCATCATCAGAAAAGTATGAATGATAAATATCAGCAAGACAAACAAGCTTATCAACATCTAACTTGGAGAAAGAGTTCTTGGGGTCAAGACATGAGAAGCAATCAAGCGCAATGTTACTTCCTTCACTAAAGTGGTGATCCATCTCCACACATATTTTGTTAATAGCAACATAAAAAATCTCTGCACGGTAATGGTGAAGATTAGTGACATTCCTCCCTACTAGTCCGAACCGGTATTTCTTCATCTGTATTTAGCACCGGAATATCTTTAGCAACACAAAAAATTTTCACATCAAAAAGTAAATTATCCCAGCCACTCTCTCTCTCTCAATGTGGCTAACCAAGCTTTCACATCATCAACTAATTCCATGGCAACCACAATATTAAGATCTTGCATGAAACTCGTTTGTGATACCAAACAACTTTAACATAAACTTCAAAATGAAAAAAAATTTAAAACTCTCCATTTTTTCTATCAAGCCCGCTGCTTGAGATGGTCCACGTCCATCTTCATCAACCATACTAAGCACCTCTAGCATGGAGGACCATATCTGATCTAAACGAAGCAAGGTAATATGATGTGAGCCCCATCTAGTATCCTCGGGTCTAGCGAGACTAGATGATTGGTGCAAGCCCCTTCCTCTAAATATCTCACCACTCTCAAGTCTATTCAAAATATCTTGGGGTTGTGCCTCCGCCAAAGCATCCCTTCTCTTGTAAGATGCACTTGATGTGGTTACAATCAAGGAGATGTACTCAAAGAAATCATGAATAGATGAGAAACTACTAGCAACGGGCACAACCACCAATTGCAAACGGTGAGCATAAAAATGGACATAGAAAGCATAAGGGTTTTCATCTGAAATCTTTCTTTGAAAACCATTAAATTCACCTCGTCTCTTTGCTTATTGAATATTTCGAAAATTAGGGATTTGCGTCATAAAAAGAAGAAGAAAAAAATTTCACCTAACTATGATGAGCAGTAAAATTGAGAACAAAAGGGAAAGTGTTGAGGTGAGGTGAAGCTGAGGAGGAGAGGTGAGTTGAGGAAGAGATCGTCGGATTGAGAACAAAAGGGTGGTGTGTAGTTTTTTTCTTTGTTCATACTATTTTTGACAGCGCGACCATATTTCTTCTTTGTTCTATCTTTTTTTTTAAGTGGGTTAATGGGCTATTCGGTTGAACCATATACAACGAAAGTATGGGTTGAGCCCGAGCATATGCCCAGGCTTGTTAGGGGTAAAACCGCCTATGCTCTTATTTATTTATTTGTTATGTGCTATTTGTATTGAAATTTGAGAGTAATTTTAGAAACAGAAAAAGCCAACCCAAAAGAGACAAAACATGTTATTTTCTTTATATATAATATAGATAAATATATATCGCATTTTTTTGAAAAAGATATTAGTAATTCTTAAATGCACTTTTGTTCCCTAACTTTGCAAAAGTTACAATTTTGGCACCAAATTTTGTTTCCTGTTTTGGCCTCCTATGTTTACCCCAATGATTTTGACTCGATCAATGCATATATATGTGACACCTCACTTAAGTGAGTAAGATGTCATGTGTAATATATTCTCTAATTATGGAAGTTAATGATTCATAAAAATATAATTTTACCCCTTCTTAATTACTCCCTCCGTTCCTTTTTAAGTGTCGTTTTAGAATTGACAAAAATAGGAAAGTGTATTTTTGCACACTTTTTTCTTATTATACCCTCATTTTAATCCACTAATAATTTTATATTTTTTTGCACAAACTTTATCTTTCCAATAACTTTAATATGTAACAAACAATTGTTAGTTACTACTATTTTTCTTCAACAAATTTTTATTTTTTGCGCGCTTTATCTTTATCTCATAACAAACAATTTTCAATTTTCTAAATATTGTGCATATCTCTTGAAATTTTTAACAAGAACTACTCATATTATTTATAGAATTTTAACTCTTCATGAAACTATTATCATAGGTAACAAAATTTTGTTTAAATTTTAAGATAACAAGAAACAAATTTTGTTTTAAAACAAAACAAACAAACTTTGTTTAAAAAAAAACTAACTTTAATTTTTCAAATATATAGCTTCAATTAGTTTTATTGAAAAATATAAGAATAATTAACAAAGGGTATAATTGACAAATCATACCTTTAAAATATCAAAACGACAGTTAAATAGGAACGAAAAATTCACACTAAAAAGACACTTAAAAAGGAACGGAGGGAGTATTTGACACTGGAGCATATTTTCTCCGTCTTAATTAGAGGAGAGGGAAAATAACTGTTAAAAGATTGAGGGGATTTTGTTATAAAAATTAATGGATAATGCTAGAGACCACCCACCCATAAATGAGAAGGTGTTCATTAGCATACCACACCTAGTTGTAAAAGACAAAAAAACCATTCTCTTTCTTTAAAAACAAGTGAAGACAAAAGGGTAAAATTGTAATCTCAAATTAATTACTAAAATATTCCTACTTTCCCTTTTCATTTCCCGTTGTTTTACCCTACCCTGTTTCCAACCAAAAGCCCACAAGCTGTTCATCTTACTCCTCTCATCAGAAGCAGCTCCTCTCACAAGCCTCTTGCCCCTCTCACGTGTAGCAGCTCATGTCATCATCTTTGATTTTGATTTATTCCAAGTTTTCTTTTGATTTTGAGTTCAAGTGCTTATCCATCATTTGCTTAATGCAAGTAGCAGCTTCGACGTGAAGTGTCCTCTTGTTCAAAAGTCCACCATGTTATCCAAAATCTTTCTAATGCAACAAAAAGGTAATTTTTATTTTGTTTTGAAATCAAGTATTTTGAGATTTATTCTTCAAATGGTCAAATTAATTTCTTCAACTAATGTAGTTTGTGTTCAATCACCATGTATTTTTATTCCAAGTTCTTCACATAGTTTCTAACAATAAATTTATTTTTAAAATATGAATGATTCAGATTTAAGCTAAGATTGCGATGATGTCTGAAGAAAATAATGATGGTAGTGATTGGCACTCTTAGGTTCTTAAAGATTATTCTTCTATATGTGTAGATGATGAAAATATAAATTCATTAACATTTCAAGAGCCACAAAATGAAAATTTGCCTCATGTCAGTAACATTGATGAGTCAGTTCCTTTTGAAGGGCAAATATTTAGTAATGATGGTGATGCTTATGAATTTTATTCTTTATTTGCACGAAAAAATGGATTTTCGATCAGGTGCGAACACATTTACAAATCTTGTACAAACGAGTCTAAAAAGAACCCATCCGGTATTTATAAAAGAGAATTTGTTTGTCATTGTGGTGGTAGTGTTAAACAACGCAACATTAACGAAGTGGAATGTCAAAGAAAACGAAAATCTTCAAAATGTAATTGTGGTGCAAAGATGTTGATTGCTATAAAAACATTTGGCTATGT
>Ga0315915_1007914_pt1 | contig 12568 bp, 6 predicted proteins | sample MpolbnodulesMG_FD_207738 | JGI IMG/M metagenome (GOLD analysis project Ga0315915, IMG submission 207738) | Medicago polymorpha root nodule microbial communities from Los Angeles, California, United States - branched nodules | ecosystem: Host-associated > Plants > Roots > Nodule | place: USA... | reverse complement strand
TTTTTCTAGTGCTTATTTCGTTCACACAATTATGTACCCCCATTAATTAAAGATACACCCCCACTATATAATCTAAGGTCAAAAATTGGGGTATGACAGGTAGCTTGTCTGGAAAGCAAAAGCAGCTAAAGAGGGCTTTGAAGGGTGGCACGGTCGTGCCACTGGGCACGACCGTGCCACTGGGGGCACGGGCCGTGCCATGTCTCTGACTTTGGGGGTGACATATTTTTGTCCCATATTTCGTATTTTCATCCCGAATCAGCTCCTAATCCTCTTTCTTTTGCTCCAAGACTGAATCTTTAGATATTCGTTCCTGAAATATAATAATTTGCAATTGAAGTAAAATAGCTCAAAAAGGAAATAATATTTAAATAAAACTAAATCAAATCTAAATAAAATAAACTCAAATAAAATATTAGAAATACTAATTTATCGACTCATCACTTACAAACCCCACTCTATGGAGTCTGGAATTCCAAGGGAGCTTACAAACCTCATCCTATGAAGTTGCCAAGTTAATTTATAACAACAATTGTTCTTGAAAATAATTGTATTTTTCATCATCAAAAGGGGGAGATTGTTGAACCAAAATCGGTTTTGAGCATGCCTCTGAAGTTTTGATGATAACAAATTATGAAAAGAATAATTGGATATGCTAATGTGTGTAAGTGTGCAGGACCATAGAATTAAATTCTAATTCTTAAATCAAGTTTTGGTTCTGAAACATCAAGATTCGGAACGCATAAGATTGCATCTAAAGCAATAGAGAAGTTGAAGACTTGGAATAAGATTTGAAGAAAAGTCAACCAGAAAGTCAACATCTTGATCAGAAGAGAATTTTCGTTCAGAAGCATATGAAGGAATGAAGACTCTGAATGCTTCAAGCATCTGAAGACCACGTTAGCAGCTGGAGACTCTGACCAGTTTTGTCGCCTTCTGAAGAAAGGCCACTTTCAGATTCTGAGTAGTACACTTTGTAGTCATCTGACCACGTGCAAAAACAAACATGAAAATTCAAGGACAAAGAGAATGTAACAGATCATTCTATTAGAAGCAATTAAATTTTGAATAACTACTCAATATCATTATCCATTTGAGGCAACATCTCAACGACTCTGATCGAGATTCTCAAGGACTTAATTGAAGAGTCGGTACTTCGTCAATAACGACTCTCAGAATTTCTGCTATATATGAACCTGATCAGTCGAAGAAATATAACAAAACTTTTGTAATTTTACAAGTGCCCTTACTCTATCAAATTAAATAGTGCACAAACACTTAGAGAAATTCTTACAAATTTTCATATCTTAGAATGTCTTAAGTATTAGAAGTCATCTCAACTTAAACTTATTACACATCTGATTGTATATCAAGTGTAGAACAACAATTTTTGTGTGGTTGAACAAAGAAAGTCTCTTGTGTGTTTGAACAAATTGTAATCCAGTGAGATTATAGTGAAAATCCCTTGGATGTGCAAGGGGACTAGACTAACCTCGGTTTGTGAAGGGAACCAATATAATTGATTGTGTCACCTCTCTCTCTCTCTCCCCCTGTGTGTGTGTGTGTGTTTCATTTCGCTGCATATCTCTCTCTTCATATTCAGTTTCAGTTCAGACTCTGAACACGACTCTGTCTTCAACCCCCTTGTTATGTTTTTCTCACCTTCACTCTCAACCACATTGCTTTATTTTCCAAAGTTTTTTTTTTATCTCTAGACCTTTATGAAACATAAAAGCAAATTAATGAAAATCTGATTGTGTCTATAAAAACAGTGCATGTAAAAACAATCAAATGAAAAGATAACTACCAATTCAAATTAGAGCTATAATGTAGTCTCATCTTTGAACATTCTAAATACAAAATCTGCAAACAATCATCTTCGGTCCTAGAATATATGTCAACCATAGTAAGAGAAGAGGAATAAAACCATTCACAATGAAGCCGATGAAGCAATGGTCTTTAGGGTGGGTTCTCGACACTTTTGCTAGTCAAATTTGTAATTTTAAAAAATAAAAACGAAGAAAAAAAAATTCAAATTAGAATAATTTAACAAAGAAGCAATAAAAAAACATATAAACACCATTGAAAAACTAAATGAATCAAGAATAAGTTGACCTCAAACGGAAAGAAAACGCGATAGTAAAAGAACCTTGGCATTCAAAACTCTGATAGTAAAAGGAACACAATGTGAATAACTCTTAAAAATCGAGGGAATTAAAGAAACATAAAACATGAAATAATATCAAAATCCAAAACACGAATGGTTTATTGCTCAAAATCCGAAACATATACATTACTTCCAAGTATTACAAGTATCTGAAGTATATATATTTGCATAGAACTCATATCTTATTCCAACTATCTAATAAAAAAAAAATCAAAGACTCAAATAAATCTGGTCTAGCTTTGTATATATATCTATCTACCTAGTCGGTCCATGTTCGTAATTTTCTTAGTGAGACTTGCAGCGGGGAAGTAAAGAAACGAAAAAAATAGTTAGTCAGAGAAAGAACTATGAGTGAGTGAAGAGACAAATAGAAATAGAAAGGGGGAGAAGAAAATAAAAATGTAAAGACGATTAAAAAATATTTAAAAGCACAGTAGCCATCGGAGATATCTTGTTTGAAGATTAATTTACATGTAAAGAAACAAAAGTGCTAGTTCATGGAAGAAACAAAAGTGCAAGTTATTAATTTAGTTAATCTAAATCAGAGATCCCCGGCAACGACACCAATTTAATTGTTGATGTGCGCGATAAAAAACAAATGTTTTATAAAAAGTAGTACAAGGCATTTAACCTTGGTCGTTTCTCGAGGATTTCTGACTTAAAATTTACCAATAACTACAAGAATATAAATTGGGGATTTTTTGTTCGTCTCACGGAACAAATGCAAGTAATGAGAAATTCATTTAATAAAAAGCAAACAATCTACTAGTTTCAGATGTATTTCGATGAATTCTACATAGGTTCTAAAGTATCATTCGTTTGAGTATATACTCTTAATTGATTATAAAACTAACTGAACAAACGACAATTGGTTTTATGTGAACTCAACTAGATTAAGCATCACATTGTTCAATGAATCATAGTGGTGAAAAAGCGTGACCACACGACTAATGTCATTACTGAGTTCAATCAATCATACAACTATATGTCATAGATTCTATCAAATTCTATCTAAATTAAATTAAATAAGCGATAAAATGATTCGAATAATTTCAATCAATGATAGAAATCAAAATTGCAATGTTTAAGCATCAAACAAAATAAATTTTAAACTAAACTCGACATAATTAAGTATCAAACAAATTTTATCATGAGCATATTCATATTGACATACAAGAAATTGATAGAAAAAGAGTTAAAGGCATAAACAAATTTCTTTTTTTCACAAATAAAGAAGACATAAACAAAATTTCATTACAAGCCAAACCTCAAGAAATTCATAAAGGAAATACCCTTTCAGCAACATATTGATTTAGGGTTCTTAAGCTTCCATTACAAGAGGTTTGCACCGAAAATTACTATGAAAACGGATGGACAGAACATGACGTTTTTGGTTGTTTGTAGCCTTATTTATAGACATACACGTTAACATAATTCAATTGGGTTGATCTAGTGGTGTTGACTTGGAACCTTGAAGTGTGCTCCTTTCAAGATCTGGAGTTCGATTCTCTCTTATTCCAATTTTAATGGACTAGTTTAACTTCTTCAAATAAAAAACATAATGCAGTAAACCGAGCCTGAGCAAGAGTTTGGTTTAGAAAGAACAATTCAGCCCATTACAAAAAATTGAGTGGCCCAAAAACCCATAGTGATGGGTAGTGCTTCGTAGATTCATATATTTAACTAGGAGTACGTCCAAAAACGGATTTGTTCTCAACATGAAAGTTGTAGATATATTTCTTAGCTTTCCAACGCTTATTTGTACGCCTCATTTTAATATTTGAAGCTAAACTTATGGTCTTCACAGTAAACCAGATCATAACACATTAAAAACGAAAATTAATCCAATAATTACACTAACGCTCAAATCAGTCCCAAAATATAGAATCATGCTAAAAATATTATGTTAAGGATAAAAATATCTCAAAATAACAAAATGCGAGGTTAACAATAATGTGCAAAGTTCCACTGATCAAATTCCCCACACTTAAGCTTTTTAAAACTTCAAATAAATTATTTTGAATAGCTTTCTTTACAAGAAACATGTACAAAATATTTACAAATACATCAACGGAACTTTCTAAAATACAACGGATGAGTAGACCTTAAACTACCCTCTAATTTTGATCTGGTATCTAATGATACTTTGAAATGACTTATACCTGAAAAATAGAAATCAACGTTTGAGATATTAATTATCTAAGTGAGCTTCCTAACACGGGATAAACACAATCTTGCCATTGAACATAGTCAGAAAATTAAATGTAATTAGCTGAAATACATCGGTTTATTTCATTACAATAAACATTATTATTCGATCACTTACTCTTAAGCTTATAGCTTATAAATAATATAAGCAATCTTCTAGGTTACGGAACATGGGAAGACCTCGATAACCTAAATTAACCAATTTGTGAACATACATGGTCATTACATTAGAACGATCACTAAAAAGTCAGGTATCCATAAGAAATCATTTGATCAAAAGGATATATATTAACTCCAATAAACGGTTCTTTGTTTACCCATTTCTTACGCATTATCCACCTAGTTAGGGTGAATCCTATTATTTCCAGTTAAATATTATACATTCATCTAATCAATTATAAATAAGAATAGATAAATCAAATTGTACTTCATATACCATTCACTTAACACAATTCAATTAGTGTTCAATAATTTGACATAACATGTCAATCCTTTAATTTCGTATGCAACTAGGACATTAACTATATCCTACGTGTGGTTTACCTAGCATTAATCTATTTCATCAAATCACTTCAACATTGTTCTTTATATATATAACTCAAGTCGTGATTTTGTAAACTAAACAATGTTACGGTAAAATTTTACAATAGAGATGGTGTGTTAACAGAGCTACTGAGATTTTTAGGTAGATGCTAAAATTATACAATTTAATATCAAGAAACTACTAGATGTCTTCTTTCAAACAAAATTGGTATCGCTCAAAAAGGAGTATCTTAGCTCATGATATAAAGGTTCTATTGTGACCGATGCGGAGTAATTTGTAAAACATAACGGTCCACTTCATAATATCACAAAATAATGTAAAAGTAATATAAAATTTCACAAATTTCGAGTATCACAAAACTATAAGCTAACTTTCAAATCCAACTGGCTTCACCCATAAATGAGTTCTATAGTTTAAGTTATAGGAATTTCAATTCAACTATGTCATAATCATTTTCAAGTAAATGCCAACTCAGATTGTGTATTGATGTTCTTATATATTAGCTTAATTTGACAGATTCAATTTACTTTCTAACACATACTAACACTATCTTAGGATAAATAAAATGACATACAAAATCGATCATTAACATACCAATCATCCCTAAACACAAACTAACGATTACATTTATGCAATTAAGTTTAATCATCCATGCATGCAACATGAATACATTCAACTTTGTTAAAGAGTCTCACATCAGATAAAATATGGCTTGAACATGTGTTTATAAGTGGGGGCAATCCTCACCTCACAATCCGGTTTTGTAAGGTTGAGTGATGCCCAATTGCTAAGATGGTATATATCAGAGCATCCTCCAATATTCTTTGGGTCACCTGCTATCAAGTTTCTGTTATCGGGAAACTCACCATTTATGTCCAAGAACCAAGCCCAATAGTGCTGGTCCTGAGGAGGCGTGTTAAAGAGTCTCACATCAAACAAAATTTGAAGTAGCTTATAGTGTTAGGTTTGTTCTTTGATGATGTTTATTAGCTAGATTTCTTTGATGATCTTTAAATAGTTTTAGAAGTCTAGAACATGTTAAAGTGCCTAGAAATCATTGTCTCATTGTGTCATATGGTTCTATTATGTCAAGTGTGTCTTTTTTGTGTGAAAATCTTCTTTGTTGAATGGCAGAACCTCTTTTCCAAGTCCTTGATTCGATTCACATTATTCTGAATCGTATCAATCTGTCTCTTTGCCTTTGTTTCTTGTTGATCATGAATTGTGATTTGAATCATGATTCCTTGAATCGTATCAATCATGAATCGAATCAAAATGTCTTGATTCATATCATTTTTTGTCTCTGGTCTTGCATTTTGCCTTTTTGATTCGATTCAAATATTCTTGATTCCTATCAATCTCCATCTGGAAACTTTTGAATCATATAAAGTATTCTTGATTTGTATCAATCTTCATATGAAAACTTTTGAATCGTATCAAACATTCTTAATTCGTATCAAATTTTGATAGCTTCACATTTTTCATTTTCACATGTCTGAATCGAATCTGACTTTTACTGAATCGAATCACTACGTTGTTTTTGCCTAAAATCTTGCACATATCACTCCTTCCTAGATAAATCAATAACCATACTCCTCTCAAACTATTGAATCAATTGCAACTATCTCTCTTGAGCCTTCAAACCTCTCTTTCAACTAGTTCTTCAGATTAAACACTTTTTCTAAGAATCTTTTTGGTCTTTGAGTCATAGATTGCTAGAGTGCTATAGGGATTGTATATTGGTTTCATTCAAGAAATAAAATACGAATAAGTAAACTACTTATAGGAAATTGGGAAGAAATAAAATAGAGGATGTCAATTCTAAATTGCTGTAATAAAAATAAACTTACTTTAATATAGATTGTAGAAGTAGATAATATTGTTCCTATTATAGTGGGGCAATTCATATTTTAATGGAATTTAACTATTTTTTTAGTTAATAATTTAAATAATATTATGAAATAATAAAATAGTAAATAAGATTATAGATTGAATTCCCTCAAAAAATAAATATTATAGATTGAATGGATATCTTGTGAAGAATGATTGAACGATCATTTGGAGGAGAAATTTGTTAAATGGAAAAAAGGTTATATGAATTATTAATATATATTTTTATTGTGAAAAAATCTTTTTTGTGAATTAGAGGGAAGTTGGTTGCATAGGAGGATGCCACTTGTATATTATTGTAATAAGAATAACCTTCCTTTAATATATATAGTAGATAGTAGATAAGTAACGCATGTAACCATTATGTATTCTTTATATATATATATATAGACACACATTTATATGGGCTAATGATTTTCTTATTATAAATGGTAGGTGGTTTTTATTGTTATGGAGTGTGGCCAGAGCCCCTAATTGCTCTTACCTAGTATCGTCCCTCCCATCCTTTGCAAAAAGTAAAGTAACTTAACCAACCTTTGTTTTCATTTTCGGTGTCTCTTCCACTTTTTTGGTCTCTTTTAGCTCCTTCATTTTTTTCACCTCCGTTGTGTTCATATTCTTCTCGCGCACCTTCTCCTTTTCCACCTTCTATATCCTTTTTCCATTCTTTACCCCATCCCCAACTGTACCCATGTGGTCCACAAAAAAAGCCATAAAACCAATCTATCTCAATTCTTGTTTTGGATTCTTCTATTGCACCAACTACAAGTCAATAAAGAGTTTTTTTTACTGAATATAATAAAATAAGAAACCAAATACGCATACAAATTATATATATACATTGATTCTCGTCTTTGGAAGGTTCAATTGCCACAACATTTATAAGAACCAGTGTACAAAGAAATAACAGGACAATAAAAGGTTTGATATTCATCCTTGATAAACTAAAAGTATTATGGTGAAATATGAATACAATCAATAACTATTTATAATGACCATTTAAATATATAAAAAATAAGAATACAAAGAACTTGATTAGATAATATATATTTTACAATAAACAAATATAATATATTTATTAGTTGGCTCGTTGTGAGGTTAATAGGTCATCGATACCTATTGAGCTAATCAAAGGCTAAATTGGACACATTTTTCAAACGAGGTAAGACGATTTTTAGCAGAACTAACTAGTGATTAAGATGGTTGATAATTTATTTAATCTGAAATATAGTTCTAGCTATTTGTATAAGCATAATAATAATTAGGAGTAGCAAAATGGATGGTATTCCTATATGAAAAGATGGGGGTGTACATATTCAGCATGAGATTTTCTTTCTTTACTGGTGAGTGGAATTACCACGATTAGTCGTACACTCATTATCTAAAAAGAGGGAATGCCTACAAAAATCAAAATACACTCCGAAGCTTAAGTAAGATTGGGTGCTAGCAGGTAGAAAAGAGTTAAAAGTAAGGTGATAAAAATGTCATGTTTTCGTACCTGTGGGAGAGGGGGCCTATTTATAGTAGGTGATCTAGTGTAAGGCTTCTTATTGGTTTTTATCTTCTCTCCTTAACTTTATAGCAGGTAGTCACAAGGTGAATTCAAACGACCAGAGTAACACAACCGAGATAGACAGGGATGCCTATCTGGTTTAAGTGAGTCCTATATAATTAGAAACGACTCAATTATATTTAGTGTAACTAAACAAAAGATAAGTGGTGGCGCCTATCTGGTTCAAATCATGTCCATATATATAGGAATGACTAAGTAGCTATCCAAAAATTAGTTACGCTTTAAGGCAGTGAAACACATAGGTGCTTTGATGATATCTGAGGTGGAACAAGGTTGTTCATAGTATACCGTGAGAGTTTGTTGTCATGTATTGTACACTGCTCTGAGGCGTTACTTCTGAGGTGGTGCGGGATTTCAGGTCATGTGATGCACCACATGACTTGACGAGGTGGTCACCTCAATGCACCTTGACTTGACCCGTTTATTACGACTTCTTGCCTTATTACTGATAGGTCTTGGTGTTGGGAGACCCAAAATATAATTGGCCAGGGCCTTTTAGGCCCATACCATTACACTATCCCCTTATACCCTTGGTCACGTAGTGAGTATTAGGTCTAAGAGTGTTGAAGCGAAAAGTTTTGAATTTTATCCGATGTGGAAAAGGTTAATTTTTTTTACAATGTGGTTTTGTCAATCCAGATGTGGGAGCTCATTTGAATGCAGTATCCCCTAGCCTCCTTAGACTTATGGCTAAGAGATGAGGTGGAAGTCTAAAGGATTTTTGAAGCGGCATCTCAAGGGTTACATCACTTTGGTTTATGAGTGTTTCAATGCATGTATCCGTTGAGACATTTGACTGGTGTAACGATGATATTGTTTCCTTTAAGAGTTGTGATGTAAATTGTTGGATCTAATGGTGTTAGATCTCATTGTTTGATTGTATTTGAGTATCTCCAAATTGTTTCCAATCGTTGATTAGTGTTTCCCTCCAATTTAAATATATATCTTTGAGGTTTCCTTTTTTGTGCATTTATTCCACCACATTATCCTAACTCCAGTTCTTCAAGATTCTGGTGCTTTAAGTTATTTTTTCCTTCAAATATTTCTTTCCTTTTCTTATATCGGGTACGTTCTCATTTTTTTTACCTGTGTTAGCGATGTCTTTTGTGGAAAACAATGTTGTTAGATCTAGTACACATTTTGGCTCTTCAATTGAAGCCATGTTTTATGAGGATCGGACGGAGTTTTTGTCTTCGTTGATAACATAAATATGTGATATATGTTAAGGTCTTTGCGTTGATCTATTCTTCCCAAACCAAATGCTCTTAGACAGGGATATTCGTGGCTATTCATGGATTAACGAGGGTATTATGAGTGTGAAATCCCAGTATACGAACCTAAATACCATTAGGTCTTTCATTGTCACCCTTCATATTATTGAGGATCCTTATAGGTCGACGAATTTCAATTTCTTCCCTTGTACTCATGTTGATCGTATATTTTTAGAAAGGTAGGAAATGATACTCTGGATTTCACTTACTTGTATAGACACTTACTAAAAAAGTTTGGTATTCGTGTCCCTTTATATGATTTTCAGTGTGAGGTGCTTCGTTGGTTGGATATCGAACTTACGCTGCTTAATCTCAATATAGTTGGGTCTTTGTCAAATGTTTCAAATTGCTCTGTGCACATTGGAGAGTGTCTTGCATGACATCGATTTTTTTCTTCAGTTTCTACCAATTGAAGCTTACGAGCCAAGTTAGTTTTGATCCTTAAATGTCCAACCATCTCGGTCGTTGTTTAGTTTGTATTCCTTAAAGGTCTCTCTAGTTTTTAAGAATTCCTTCTTCATGGTTGTTGTGTTCCTATGGAACCATATTTCTTTTATGACGCCCAACGTGTTACTATAGTCTATAAGGGGTTGGTTATATATACTATGTAGACACATAAAGTATATACATAAACTAATAATTTAGCAAAAGAAAGAGGAAGGCAGAGAGACATTGAAGACGAGAGAAGAAGCTATATATACACTAAGGAAGTAATGAAGAAAATGGCGGCACCTTTCGGCCGGCTAATTCGCAAATCACTTGTGAAAGTTGACTTAAAATCAGGTTCTGCAGAAATCGTGTCACGACAGAGAAGCAATGTGCCACGATGGTTGAAGAATTTCGTGAAGCAAGTCACTGGAAAAATCATGCTACGATGGGATCGCAACGTGGCACGATGGAGCACTGGATGCGAATAACATAAACGTATTTTTCAGTGCAGATTTGTTCCAATTTTTAAGCAATACATTTACTATAAATATAGACCTTGTATCAGAGTAAACTTTGAGACAGAGGGGGTTGAAACAAGGGTTTAGAAAGGCAACAACAAAACTAGGGTTTGTATAAAGTTTGTCTCTTGGCAACAAACACTAGGGTTTAAGAGTTGATTCACCTTGGGAAACACTATTAGGATTGAGTCTCTTGGTTACAGAAATAGATTGGGACTTTGGGAAGGATTAGACGGGAGATTTATTCTTGTAACCCATTGATATTTCTTTTGTAAAGTTACTCATCATTATAGTGAAACGGAGGACTGCTCTCTCCTCCAGACTAGGTCAATTTGGACCGAACTGGTAAAACAGATTCTTTTGTGTTCTCTCTCCTTTTTCTCTCGCTGTTTTCTATTATTTTTGGCTTGTGATTAAATTGTTCCATACACTTTGTTTTGGTTGCTTGATTATCACTTACCCTACACATCAAGTATTTATTGGTGCAATTTTTTCATTGAATTCACAACACCACTAAAGACGTGAATGCCAACAACGTCATCATGTTGCCACCGGAGGGCATCGAAGGGTTCACAAAAAGTACTTAAGTGCAACGTCACCAACTTATTGACCATGCTTCTGGTCTTTTTTATTCATACTTTGTTATGCATTGTAAACTATTTTCTACGTATTATTCGAATAAATTTCTGAACAAGTAAATATAATAAATCTTGATCAAAGTTTCTTTTGATTTCTTGTGCACTATTATTTGCTTTCTAATGAATTGTGGTTGGTGCAAATAAGTGTGATCAGTTGTAATTTACATCAATCTTATGAAGGACTCGTATCATTCATTCATTCATCCTGATGCAATTTAATTTCTTTTATTCATTTATCTGGCGATGTTACTTATAAGAATCTTTCTCTAATTTATAACAATCATTACGTAATCGCATTCTGAACAAACAATTCTACTTATGCAAAAAAAAAAGGTTCGTTTCTGTTAGACTTAGCGTTCAAATACTCTATCTTACTCCGCCTTTTGTCATCAACAAAAATAATTCATGCATATTTAAAAAGATTCATCATAAAAAACATGCATAGAATGATAGATTGTAAAGTGCAGATAACAAGAGTACGAATTAGAACAGAATTAAGAGTTCAAAGCATAAAGTGCATAACAAAAAGGTTAATAAATAACAACAAAAAAATCCTAATTTTTGTTCTTCTCAATCATCATCTGAATTAGCCTCTTGACATTCTCATTTGTTCCCTCTGATGATGTTTCCACCCTCTGTTGACAAACCTTACACTTCTGTAATCAAGCTTTCTTGCGTCCCCTTCAATGAAGCCATCTGAGTCAATTTTCTGCTCACTTTCCTCCAACCTTGCTAGTCTTTCCTGATCAGTCAAACTGCTTCTGCTATCAACCACTTGAAGTTCCAGAACTTGTTCCTAAATATTAGTTGGTTGCAGAGTCTGAGTTGAAAACGCAACATGATCTATGTGTAATATTTTGATGATAATTCAAGATCTAGAAATCTAATTTGAGTCAATCCAAAAGTAAATGAAAGTTAACATCCATATCTACAACTTTCATGAAGACACATAGACCCAATTCGGAACAAAAAAAATGGTGACTTTTATTTTATTTTCCTACGTCTGGACAAAAAGGCCGAGAGCTGAGCACGAACCGTGCACCTAGGCAGCACGACCATGCACATGCATCAGACCTAAAAATCACAGTTTTTCAGCTTATTTCAAAAACGTGATTCCATTTTAAGCTCTTCTAATGCTCCTAAATCAACCCCAACACATCAAAATCATCTAAAAACATTACCCATGATCAAAACAATTTATTTTTTTTGGGTCAAGTAGCCTAGTGGCTAGAGCTCACACAATTTAATTGTGGAGAAGTGGGGTGTCCGGGGTTCGAACCCCGGCCCCTGCATATAATATGCAATATCCCTACCAACTGAGTTAAGCTCA
>Ga0315915_1007913_pt1 | contig 12569 bp, 5 predicted proteins | sample MpolbnodulesMG_FD_207738 | JGI IMG/M metagenome (GOLD analysis project Ga0315915, IMG submission 207738) | Medicago polymorpha root nodule microbial communities from Los Angeles, California, United States - branched nodules | ecosystem: Host-associated > Plants > Roots > Nodule | place: USA... | reverse complement strand
TTGCAAGCATTAATAGATGAATTACTATTGATCATTAATCAGTAATCAACAATTTAAAAATGAATCAAACATTAAAATTAAAATTAACTTTTTCAAAAAAGTCAGTTTCCTCACAGCACCATAGAAGCTCCCATTTATTATATACTTACTTAATCTGTCTAAGAGTGTACCTCTATTCTAAATTCTTTTAATTACAAAGAAACAGAAACCCCACTAATCATTCAAAATTCAAAAGATCTTCACGTATATACGTGACAGAAATAAAGAATAGGGCAGACGCCCAATGAATATACATCTAAACTTTTCAAATCAAGAGCAATTTCTTTAATTTGTCAATTTAATTGGGCTGCATCAATACTCAAACCACAATATAGAATAAATTATTTTGCTAACAAAATCTAAACTAAAAAATATATGCCTCAAGTGTCAACAAATGGTTACAATCAGTGCACGCCTGCCCTGCATGGTGAGAGACAAACTTTGGCCAAACTGCACCATTAATATTCAAAAAATTCCCATCATGATTCATAACAGTGTAACACTTTCACATTTCAGCAGCGTAGCATAATAATAACAGAAATAACAAGCATAATCTTTCATCATAACAAACTTTGAATTAACAGAAAATCAGTCACGCAAACAAAATGGAATACCCAGCAGCGTTTACAATCATAATTGTGAATTCAAAAAGAACAATAAAGTTGTTATCACTATATCTGTTGCTAGACTTTTGCTATCCTTTGACAGACCAATAAAGCGTCCATGAAAGTCTTCGTATAACTAATTTTCTTAATTATTTCTTACTTCATTGTACCAAAATAATAGGGCCCACAAAAAACCTAGAACACATTATCAGAGCTTAATTCAGCCTGACCTTCTGTAAAGTTTGTAAGCCACAGCAACAGCCGCCACAGCTCCAAGCACACCAACGGCTGTGAGAATATCACACTCCTTCAATAGAGACCGGATCTTACAGCTTTTTCCCTCTTTAATCTCGTCTTTTTTTGCAGGACTTGGAAAACTGCAACAAGAAACTCCATTAACACCCTGGCAACAACCGGTCACATTTTCTTCCCTGCTCAAGCTGTTACTTTCAATATTCTTCTCGATCTTATTGGCATGCTCTCCATTAGCAAGGTTTCCATTAGCAAGTTTCTGGTCATTTGCTCCCTTCACTTCTGGAACAGACGGTCCCATTTGGCCCCTATAACAATTTAAATAAGTTTAACTGATAGTAATACAACTCAATTATAAAAATTTTAAAAAAAATGCAATCATTACATTATGTGACTAACTGGCATCATAGATGGCAAACTATTAAATAAAAGTGCTAAGTAGTTGTCTCCTTTGGTTATAAATGGTAAAACCAGCATGGCTTACAAAGGAAATGATCGAACTCAATCAGATAATAATCATAACAAAGGAAATAAAGCACAATGCAGCATTCTGATAGATGAATGAGAATCAAGTTCATGACAAACGATTCAATGAAAACATCATATCCATCTTTGATTTAGCAGCTAGTAGGATTTTTAATAAGCCTGAAATGTTGTTCATAACTAATCACAGCTGCCCAAGATGAAGGAATACAGCGGTAGCTCCCATTATATTCAAATATGTATTCATTTATAGATCCATATTCGATTCAATTTAGTACAAGGCAGAAAACAAAATAAGTGGATATATTATATATCAAGCTTCATATTATATCATGCATAATTCTAGACCATTTTTCAAAGATTGGCCACAACTTTTTCTAAAAGAATAACAAAATAGTGATCTTATTTGCAGTTAGAAAGAAGAGATAGGTTACCGATTGGCTAAATCAGCACAATAAAAATAACATGACCAACAGTTTATTTCTTTAAGGTAATTCCATTCAATACCAAATCAGAATTCACGATGGTTATAGAAACGTTGTTATAGGAAATAATATATATTAAATGTCTGGCTCAACTATTTCTATTTTATGGAGTGATGTATAAAAATTCGACAAAGTCAATGAAATGGGAACAAATAGAAAAGAAAATTCACCTTGTTTCCAAAAAGCTATGAGAAATGCTTAGTAAATGCTTATAACCAAACAAAGGTACTTCTTCCCATAACTGGAAAAACTTATACTCAGGGGACTTGGTATTTTTATTATAATTTTTTTTTACTAAACCTATTATAACTTACTGATACCAACAAAATGGAGAGAAGATAGGAGAAAAAAATTGAGATGGTAAATCAAATACTCAAACCATCCATAGTTGAGAGGTAAGACAGGGTAATAAGGATGGGGCAATCTTCAATGATATATACACTCGTCAAGAGTCTCTAAAACCATTATCATTTTTGTAAGTCTACACCATAATTCAGTAACAAAACAGTAAATACTTCTGTAAGAATCTGAAATATCACACTGTATATGTTCTTTTGATTTTTACAGACAATATATCCTTTAAATTTTCATTTCATTAGAAGATGCAAAATGCATAATCACAAAAATACCAACCTCCAAAGTCGCTGTATAACCTCTCCTTTTGCAATATGTTGGTCAAGTAAATCTGGAATATCATTAGGAGTAACATAGCCGTACCTGTAAACAATTATTAGTATGTGATGCAATTAAACCAACAACAGCAAAATGATTCAAAATTTGAGGTGGAAGGATGCAAGCCTATGAACTAACCAGTGACCCATTGTTTTTCCATCCGGTCCTGGACTGTATATGATTATGTTCCCAGCATACTTGTGCCCACCCAAGTGAGAACAGGCAGTAACAGATATCTGATCCTTCAGACCTCGAAGCTCGATTTCCTCATTAAAACTCTTGATGAGAACTGGCCCACAAGTACCACATCTAACATCACGGCTTCCATGAGCACATACATAGACATGTGAACCAGTTAAAACCTCTGGTACTCCAATAGCCCATGGTTTGTCATTCACCAAAACATCTTCAAAAAAGCTCTCAACATTTGATTCCACCAAACCCCTTTCAATTAAAGAAATGAAAATTGGTCTCAGAAACAGCAGAGAATTCTCAACATACCAAACCCAAAAACCCTCATTCATCAATGAAGACCAAATTTAACAGAGAAACATCACTTCAACTAAATATTAGTTTAAGTAAGTCTAAAATTCCACCTACACAAGGAAATTTTTAACACTTAAAGAAGAAAGAAAAACGCGAAAAAACTGAAGAAAAAGAAAGAAAGAAAAACCTTGAAACTCCATTCGATCTCAAAATATATAAGTATAATCTTCAAAATCTACCCTATGAAGCATAGACACAAACATGGAAAGGACACACACTACCAACACTGGCACATAGACCAAAAATAACTTGAGAGAACAGTAGTGATTTAATGTAATCACATATGACTGTTCTGTAAAAGTGTTGGTGCTACATTGATCTTCACGCTCCATCCATTATGTTGTCAAAGAAATATCATTTAGCCAAAATATTTCCCTAACTTCTTATTTAAAGCTACACCACACTAACTATCTCAATAACAACATGAAGTATTATGAATCATTTGCAAGTTGACCCACAAACATGAAAATCCATACAGTTAGTTTCTAATTAAATACACAACTTAGAAAACCTTCATTACATGTACGAAACATAGAATCATATAACAATTACTTGCTCATAATAGATTAAGGGCCTGTTTGTTATAGATATCTTTTTTTAAAATGATTTTTATAGTTTTCATATTTTTGTTATAACTATTTTTTTTTTTGAGGAAATAACTATTTCTAACAAACAATTTTTTAACAAAAGTTTCTAATGAAAAATTGGTTTAAACAACTTATCTTAAATAAGTAATTCATCCTTTTCCTACGATTTTTTTTGGGTAATAAAATTTAATAAAAACCTTAATGATAACCTATTTTGAATATTAAAAAGATTTTTTTTTTTAAACAATATTTTTCAAAATTTAAAAATTGTGGTTCCTCTCAGCAATAATAACTATAACATGTTGTAATTTGAGTTGTTTTCCTTTATCAATTGACATAAGTTTCTGTATAATTTTGATGGCCCAACATTCGAACAAGGCTCAAAATTGGAATAGGGCCAAAAATGTTTGAGACGGCTTGTATCAAAATCACTCTTTTAATTTATAAGAAATAACAAATGAGTTCGAATTAATTTCATAAAAATCATTTTCAGAAATATAAAGTGAAATCACCTTTTTATGTTAGTAAATTAAGGACCCGTTTGTTACGGATTAAAATAAATGTGATTTTGACATTGAATAATTTAGAGATTATTTTTGGAGATTGTATAAAAAATCGGAATTTATTTTACGTTTGTTTACTGAATAAAAATCACATTTGTATGGATACAACTATATCAAATGGATTTTTTTTACAAAATTAGTTCAATCTTTTACACTTATTTTCTCTCAAAAAAAAATATATATATTTGTTGAGAAGTTACTCTAAACAACTTTTCAATTGAAGTTGTTTTTAATTTTTATTTTTTTATTTTGATTTTTCTAAAGAGCTGAAAGAAACTGATGCAATACATTTAAAAGTGATTATTTAATTAAAAAAAGATTTTTTTTTTCTTACAAAAAAACTATAAGAAAGGGACTCTCTACTTTTTTTTTTCTTTTGTGGTGGCCAGGTTCGAACCCGAGAGCTAAGCTCACGAGGACGACAACAACAAAGGGACTCTAAACCTAGCATCTACTACCATCAATACACTGAAACAATTTGTAGCACCATAAATAAACAAAAATAGAAATAGAAATAAACGAAACCCTAATAATGAGTGTCGAAATTTAAGATTGACCTGTATTTAATCATTTCCGGGAAAATCAAAACATCACCATCGGCGAATCCAGCTTCCTCACTCGCTTCACACACAGTGATTTTCGTCTATAAAATTCAAATCAAACAAAATCAATTTTAATGTCAATCGAAATTGACAGAAAGAGAGAGAGAGAGAAAGAAACGAACCTTGAGAGCTAAATCGTTCTTACGAGCCTTAAACGTGTCGGCGACGAGTTTGGGGAGAGGATGGTCGTCGGAAGCTTCAACGCGTGGTGGCCAAGAGAGGTGGTTTTTGTAGTAGAGGAAAACGTGGCGGTCGTAGGCGTCGACGGTGCCGGCGAGTTTTTCAGTGTACATTTCAGGGCGAGTGAAGCCGGTGTCGGTGGAAGAAGTATCGGAGGCCATTGAAATGAAGTGAAGAGGAGAGAGAACGCTGAAAGATTTCGGGGAAGTGGAAATGAAATGAAATGGTAGTATATATGAGTTAGGAGGGAATAATAAACCATTCAAAGGTTAGTATTGATTTGTGATTGTGATTGTGATTTTTATTTTATTCTTTAATTTCATTGACTTCGCCAATGGGTTTAATTAATTCACGCACTCCTCGTGTGTGCAGGTGCCTGGATCTAAGTTTAAGACTATTGCTCTTTGCCCAACGGTTTTTCCTCATTCCTACCTGAAATGACCAAAATGTTTCTACGTATACGATTGCGTGAGTTAACTCACTTTAATGTTAATTTAAAAATATTGCAGTGTGAGTTAACTCACGTTTCATAATATGCAACTTTTTTTTCGAATTTATTTAAATAGTAATATAAATGCTAACATAAATGGTAATATAATTTCTCAACAACATTATTTAGATGACAAAATCTGCTTCTTTGAAGTAAAAATAGACCAACTTTGGGGTAACAAAGGATTAAGGTTGGTGGTAAAAGAAATCCGCCTTCTTAGGGTAAAAAAACATCATTCATTCGGAGTAAATCTAAATCTGGTTCTTTTTATACCCCAAGAAAGAGTCTTTTTACCCACGGTAAAAAGTTTTTGGAGTAAAAAGAATCAAATTTATTTTTACCCCAAGGGTTGACCTCTTTGTGCCCCAAGTCGGTTGGTCTATTCCTCCCTCCCTTGACCCTTTTTTACCCCTAAATTGGCCCCCAAAAAAAGCTAAAAACAAAAAATAAAAACTATAAAGGTGAAAGAGTGAGGAGAAGGAGAGAATGTAAGGAAATGGTGAAGGTTTAAGGGGGTATTTATAAGGGAAATGGTTGCATAGGTTATATATGCACTAAATGCAGTCAAAAACTGTAGAAAAACGTGTAAAAAATCAATAAAATCAAGGTTGAACAACTGACCAAAGTCCAAAAAACGTGTTCTCGAGATGTGACCACCAGCCAAACTGGCGTGAGTTAACTCATGTTGGATTTAACACTAGCGTGAGTTAACTCACGTTGCATGCATGGGGCAGCGTGAGTTAACTCACGCTACAATGGTGTGCAGTTTTTTTTATGCAGACTATAGGTACCATACGTTCTGAATAAATAAATTTAAAAAGTGAATAAATAAATAAATTATTGTTCCATTCAAAACAACATGTATTATAAGGAATTCTTGAAAATCATCTTATATGAAGGAATTCGATATCATAACTTAAAAGTTACATTACATTACAGTACATAAAGTTCCTAAATATGTCCTATCATTACATTACATTCGAAAATGCACCCTCCAACTACAACAATTATCTTACCTTTGAATGGGGTAAATTCAAACTTGTTAAACAGCAGCTCTCAAGCATTCACCCGACATTTCTATTGTTCCATTCAAAACATTAAATTCTTGTTAGGCTTGGTTTAAATGATGGTATTCAAGTGTCAAAAGAATGAGGTGCATTCTTTGACACTTCAATACCTTCATCTAAACCAGCTTAACAAGAATTTAATCTTTTGAAAGGAACAATAGATATGTCGGGTGAATGCTTGAGAATTACCGTTTAACAAGTTTGAATTACCCCATTCAAAGGAAGACAATTGTTGTAGTTGGAAGGTGCATTTCCCTACCTAGTCACGATTTTCTGGCAGAATCAAACTTTTGATGATATCTTCAGTTGATCTCAGCAATGTTACACACATATTGATCCATTGGAACATGATGTGCTCTCAAAACATGCTCCTCACGTTATCGTCGTTCTTTAATTCCACCCAAGTGAATGATATTCTCTCATCGTCGAGGGTCGGACGTTTATACCGAACGTATTCCACCCTCCTTGTCTCTCGGGGGTTGAATTCTTGATACCTTTTAACGTGACACCAAGGTGCCGAACCTTCAACCTCTGAGGTTCTCCACCGTTGAATTGTGCATGAACGCCAAACAAATCAGCCATTGCATCAAATCTACACGATAAGAAATTAAAAACATTCAATTAAAAACTCATTCAAACATTTCATCAAACACTTGGACTGCAAATTATACATAAACCCTAAAAATGATAACTACAACATAAACATGCGAACATCTAAACAATTAAGCAATATAAGTCATTTACATGTAACATTGTATCATTTCTTGCCAAAAAAATCTATATTTAAACTAAACCCTAAAACTAAAAAAATCTAATCTAAGTGTAAAAAATCTAACATAAACATGCAAACATCTAAACATCATAACAATTAAGCACTATAAGTCATTTGCATGTAACATTGTATCATTTCTTGCAAAAAAAAATCAAAATTTTAACAAAACACTAAACCTAAAAAATTCTAATTTAAGTGAAAAAATCTATCATACCAATATAATTTAAGTGAAAACTTACTTGTTTGAGTGTTGTTTGATTTGTAGTTGAAGAAATTTCGGATTTGGGGAATTTGAGAGAAATTTGAGAAAGAGATTTGAGATTGGAAATGAGGAAATGAGGTTTTGCCTGGCCTTGTAACTGCATGCAGCGTGAGTTAAGTCACGCTAGTTCAAATTCTCAACTCACGCTACTTATACACCACATTTGTCACGATTTTTGGACGGTTTGGACGGTGGTTATATGGTTTACCAAATTTTTGAGTGATTTTTGACCCACCATAGTGGTTAGATACAACCATTTTCCGTATAAATATTCTTGCAACCTTCAAAAAATTTCACATTCTCTCCTTTATCTCCTCCTCTTCCTTCTCCTATATTTGCATTTTGTTGATATGTCTCAGAGACAAGGCGATGCTGCTCAATTAAAAAAGGAGGGTGAGAGGAAGAAAGAAAAATCGACTATGACATGGCACGGAATCGAATGTGATGGTTCCGTTAAAAAAAACGAATTGAAGGTGTCGGTGTACAACCAGTCAAGGTTGAGGAGGAGCGAGAGGACATGTTATTTCGGTCCCCAACCAAAAGCAGGTGCCCCAGGGACCGTCAAAGACAACCCAATTGAGTTAAGCGACGAAAGAGATAATTAAATGTAATGTCAATTGTAATAAAGTAGGATGTTTTTATACATTCCTTTCTAATGTAATGACTTGAATAAATTTTCTTATTAAATTTTGAATACATTACTTTTAGATTTAAATTGCATATTAATTTTGAATTTTGTTATTTACTCTAATATGACTTAAGTCACCCAAGAGTATTTTGGTCATTTCATTTGAAAATGAGCAAAAAACCGCTGGGTAAAGAGCAGAATTTTAAGTTTAATTTAAAATTTTAAATTGGATCTTGTTAACACTCTTTAAGGATTTTCAAAAAAGAAATTTTCTATAAAAAAAGTTAAAAATTGGTGCTATATGTTTTTCTAGTAGTTATTTATGCTTTCAATCATGATCATCCCTTTAAAGCAAGATAAATATAAATATTTTCTAAGTTGTATCTGATCTTAGAGACATTTTTGGGCTCGTGGATGAAGTGACAAACATCATTTTAAACTCATACACACAATCATGAGATCTTGAGTTCAAACTTAAATGAAAGAGTTCAACCTAACAATATATGTATTGACAATTAAACTAGACTTTCAGACACTTAGACTTTCTTTACCTTATGTAATTTGACATTATTCATTTAATCTAAGAATGTACATAGTTGAGTTAAAAATTGTATATAGCATTTTATACGGTGTATAAAATTGCTTTATGATCAAACTTTACTTACTTTTTAGACAAACTTTATATTATCAAGTATCAACGACACTTTCTCCTGAGAACTCAAGGGTTTAAAAATAATATATATGTTCATTCATTTTAAAATGACTTGATCTCGATGTATACATTTTTTTACTTTTTAAATCTTTGATTTGGTTGTATACATTACCGATACGTGTTATTCTAAATTTTCAGTTTAAATTATTTGTTTTGACTTTTTTATATGTATTTAATTATTTTGACTTAATCATACATATTTATATTAATTACTACTATAATAGTCCCTCTAGTTCATTTATACTCCTCTACTACAAATAGTCCATCTAGTTTATTTATACTACACAATCATGTAGTATATAAAAGAAAGAAAGAAAGAAACACTAATTCATTAAGATGAAGGAAACATATTGAAAATGGTTCATGTCATTTAATACTTTTTTGATCTTTTAAGTTTAAATTTATTCTACGAATGTCCTTTTCTTTTCTTTTTTTTATTAGAGAAAATTATCTCATTTCATTGGAAACAATTATTTATATCAATAAAGAAGCGGAAACTAATTAGAGATTTCTTTATATTTAATGTTTTGTCTGACAATAAACAAAAATATTAAAAAAATAAACATTTAATATTTAATACATTTAAAGATCTCCACAATAAAAAAATTACATCTGAAAATGAGTGAATTTTGTATAAAAAGGACTAGCTAGAAGTGTACAATAACAATACACTAAATAATTTATAGTGTTGTCAAGTTTCAAGGAAACATTTTTTTTCTTGGCAACAAGTTTCAAGGAAACATAAAACATTAAAAAATTTTGTAAAAAACAAATAAAACATTAAAACTTCAAATAAATTATCATCTTATATCATTTATACATTTGACATTTTTTGTTGTCAAGTAGTCTAGTGGCTAGAGCTCACACATTTTAAATATGGAGAAGTGGGATGTCAGAGGTTCGAACTCATGCCCCTGCATATATTATGCAATGTCCCTACCAACTGAATTAAGCTCACGGAGACTTTTATACATTTGACTTTATTAAATACAAAAGGACATACAAATTCCCTAAGAACATCCATAATATTGAATGCTTCATCTATTTAACACCGAGCTGAATATAAATACTTTCACTATGGGATCAAATATTTGAGTGCATATAGAGAATTGTGGTCATGGAAACCCTCTCTTCATGTTTTGTTGGCTCCATTTTAATAAATTGTGTCGAAATAATGAATTTTATTAAAATGTAATTATATAAAGTTATTTTGGGATCTATTTTGTCAAAAATAAAAATGAGGTTCTCGCCTAGAGAAAATGAGTGCTTATTATGTAATAGCATTGAAAAAAGGTCAATTGTTTAAATTGACCTTGTAATATATATGGAGTCTAAAAAATGACTATGTGAAAATAAAAACACATATTCTGACCTTATAATTTGAGATTCTTAATATTTTTGATCTTGCAATACATGAGAAGTCCACGAAAGGTGACATGGAGGTTGAACTTTTCATGATTTTTTGCAGGCATATTTAGGACATTAAAGTATGGTTTTTCACAAAATAAAAATAGAATTTTCCAATTAGGGAATGATTAATTATGAATTTTTGAAAACTCAAAAAACAAAACAACGAAAATATCGACTTATAAATCGTATTCTGTGTTTATTTTTTGCATAAACGTTTATAAAATACATAGAAAGGATTTGCAAACTTTCATATCATTTCGAAGGCCCCTCAATTGATTTTGATTTTTCAACCAAAACGTGCAAAATTGCAATTTTATTCTAAGTAAACATATACTCACGGGTCAAATTTCGCTCCTTAATTTTATAGGCATGGTTAGAACATCATAAGATTCACCATGAAATCTTAGAATTTTTTAAACAAGGACGATTTTTTTTGACAAAAACAAAACGATATTCATTCATTCAAATTGATTGAACATCATATACAAACATCGTTAAATACGTAAATGGTGAATCTGCGAGCAAACTCACAACATCCAAGTTAATAGCATAAAACGGCAAAATGCCTACAAATAATATGATAAAATCTAAGCCACTGAAATACCCATGCTTTCGGATGTACAATGTTGACGCCCAAATCATCGATTGAATTTGTAGTTGACTGAAGTCGATCTTTCAATAGGAACTAAATGAACATCGCGGCAAAACGCGAAATCAAACGCCGCACAAGACAACGAGCAACACAACGCCGCCCTTAGACAACAAAATCACAAAAAGACAACAAGAAAAACTTGATATATGTGAAAACCACTTATTTAGATTGAAAGAAAGGGGGAAAACGATGTAGAGTGGTGTTTTGTAGGTCTAAAAATGACCTAAAACCACCCTTCCTCGATGAATGGAGGAGAAATAAAGCTTAGAGAGAAATTGAAGTTTATCTCGCTACAAAACTAAGGTTGGTTGTGACATGAAGGTATTAGAAAGACGAATTAATTAGGAATATAATAAGAAATTCATAATTACGGAAAATGAAAATTAATAATTAATAATTCCATTGTCTGAAATTTCTAATATTTTGTAAAAGTCATATTTTAACATCTTAAACATGCCTGCAAAAAATCATGAAACAATTTATTCTCTAGGTCATTTTTATGGACTTCGCTTATACTACAAGATAAAAAAGACGAATCTTAAATTACAAATTTAAAATATGTGTTTTTATTTTTACAAGGTCATTTTTCAGATTTTGCAAATATTACAATGTCAGTTTAAATAATTAACTCTTAAAAAAATTATTATAAAATAAGTGATGAGTACATGTTGGTCTACTCATTTAAGCACCCAAAATTTGGTATACTACAATCTACAAATTGATTTTATAATCTTCAAAGTGATTCATAAATTAGATTATTAAAAAGATAAAGTAGAAAATATTCCAAAATAATGGTAAAATATTCTTCCGATAAGTAAACTAATTTAAACACTTCTTTGACGTAGATAAACCAATTTAAACATACATCTTTTTCTTTTTAAGCAAGCAAATTTAAGGTGTTTTATTCATAATAATAGTAGCAATACAAAAAGGAATTACATCAAAAATACTGCATGAAGCATGAGATAAGGCTTCTCGTGCAAGAGCATGAACGCTACCGTTTGTTTGACACCTAATAAAAACAACTACAAAATTGTTATAGTGATCAAATTAGGTTCTACAAATTTAAATAATCGAAGCATACTCAGAAAAATTAATCTTACTATTGTGCACATCCATGACTATACTAATTTGTCATTCAAATCTTAATTTAAAATTAAATAAGTAAATAAATACATGTATTGCATCACCACCCTTCAAGCTGTACGTACAGCGAGGAATTGGTAATTAATATCGTGTCTTTGTCGTTGGGTGTACAAAGCACATGATCGTGGACGGATACAATGCAATCAAATTGGGGGAGGATGCCTCCACTTGAATCTTGCATTTTTCAATTTGTTGAGTTATGCTATTTTTCTTATACTAAAAAATGATATGGTATGTTGCCTCTAAAATGTTTGCGATGCAGTTGAATCAGTTTTAAGGCAAAATTCACGTGATCCAAAGATAAAATAAGATATTGTTCAATTCAGTTTTTGATGATTAATAAAAAAAATATGATCTAATTCAAATTATTAATACAGTTTAATCAGGATCAATTTATGGATATCTAAATTACAATT
>Ga0315915_1007908_pt1 | contig 12572 bp, 6 predicted proteins | sample MpolbnodulesMG_FD_207738 | JGI IMG/M metagenome (GOLD analysis project Ga0315915, IMG submission 207738) | Medicago polymorpha root nodule microbial communities from Los Angeles, California, United States - branched nodules | ecosystem: Host-associated > Plants > Roots > Nodule | place: USA... | reverse complement strand
GTTCTTCAACGTAAGGAACGTAAAAGTTTTTGAGAACACAATTCAACCCCCCCTTCTTGTGTTTTTCTCACCTTCAAGTGTTTCTCTTTCTTTGTAGTTTAGACTTAGAACTTGTTTAAAGCACCTTAGTGATCTATAGGCCAATGTCTCTTTTCATGTTTGTCAATTTTGTTGTCAAAGTTTGCCTCAGCACTAATGAATCGATTCACTATTATCTGAATCGTATCACACAAACTCTCTGACTTTTGTGAATCGACTCAAATAAACTATGAATCCATTCATTCCTGAATCGTGTCATTTAAAATTGAAACGTATCATGAAAACTCTCTGACTTTCATTGAATCGATTCATTTTGATCTGAATCGTATCAATCTCCATCCTGGGGATTTTGAATCGACTCAAATATCTCTTGATGCGTATCAATCTTCATACCATTTTTCTTCTTCCCAGCTTTGTCATTTATTAGTCTGAATCGATTCACACATTTAGTGAATCGATTCATGTAGTTGTTTTTGTACGAAATTTTGCACTTCCCCTCCCTTACTATATAAACTCACCTTCTCCCACCACCCAAACCATTGAATCATTTGCAACTATTCTCTCTATGTCTCAAAAACTCTTTGTTCATAAATTCTTCAAGATTAAACACTTTTTCTTAGAATCACGTTGTTCATTGAGTCACATTGATTTGCTAGGGTGCTTATAGGGATTGTAAGTTTGTTCTCTCAAGGAAATTGGTTGGGCTTAATCATGGTTCCAAAGTGAATTGAATAATATCATTCCACCTTCAAAGAGTTTGGGGGTTCTTTCTAATTGTTCTTGCAATCGAAGGGTATTCGTTTCCGGACTTGAGTGAAGAGATCGAAGGGGTGCACGGGTAATCAAGAGTTCGAAGATTCAAGGAGCACCAAATTCAAAGGGTATTTGAAGTTTGGGGGAGTGTTTACATAGGGGATGAAGATTTAGAATTAGTTTCAAGGAACTCTTGTAATCACATTTGTATTCAACTTTGTTACAATAAGTGGATGACCTTGGTGAAGGTGTTCTTCATCAAGAAGAGTAGACGTAGCTCTAGCGAGGACGAAAAGAGCGAACTACTATAAAAATATCGGTGTTATCTCTCTTCCTTATCCTCTTTACTTTTGATTATTGCAAATGCTAATTGATTAATTGTTAGGATAGAAACTTGTGTTGATCTAAGTTGTTTTTAGTACTTAGCTTGGATCAATCGGTTTCAGTTCTATTCAAATTCATCGATTACATATGCATTGTGAATTTGTTTGATAGCTTGTTATATTTTCATCTAGGTTTGGCTTGAAATTGTTTAAGCTTTGCAAATTGTTCAAGAACTATTAACTTTTGATTGTAATAAGATTTGTATTGTGAATCTCTCAATTCTACATTGAATCTTATTATCACATAGCTTTATCCTTTTGCTAATTATTGTGATTTCTCAAGTGTATTTCCAAATAGTCAATTTGTTTGAAATCATTTTTATTAAAACTCTGAAAAGTTTTTCAAAAGCGATATTCACCCCCCTCTAGCGCGCTACCTTATTAGCCATATTGACCAACATGATCAACAGGTGCAGTTAGCCATCAGAGGGATATACCTAAGTAGGTATTCAGTGGCTAAAACCCATTGAGTCAGGTGGTGCCTTACCTATGTAGGAACGTCCCAACGACCTCATCACTTGTATAGTCTACCTAAGATAAATAAACGCGACATATTTATTACTTATTATCCAACAACGTATATATAGAGGGGATTCGAAGAATCATAACCGCTGCTTACTTTTCTGCAACCAAAACATGTAAACTTGCTCTGTTGCAAACAGATAAATATTGCAACCTAACTTTTATACCGTCAACTTATAAAAATAAGTAACGCGAATTCTTTGGACAAAAAGACAATCCCTATGGATACGATACTCTACTTATCACTTTATTACTTGGTAAACGATTTGGTACACTTGCCATATCCGACCATCAGCCACCAGCAGTCATTTCGACTAATTCATGTTCAGGCACTTGGGTAAAGCATCTAGCCGTAAGAAGTCGGAATCTATTCAAATAGTCATCAATAGATTCAGACATTTTACGTTGAACACTAGACAATTCTTTCAGACTAATTTTAGACTGCCCATGTAGAATTGTTCATGAAATGCCTTCTCTAATTGATTCCAACTAAAAAAGGAATACGGGGGTAAAGTTGTAAACCAAGTGAACACATTTTTAGTTAAAGAACTTGGAAATTATTTCATCTTCAAATTCTCATTGTTTGCTATATCTCCAGCCTCAGTTAAATAACGGGCAATGCGTTCGACAGTGGATTCGTTAGTTTCCGCACCAAACTTTGTAAACTCAAGGATTTTCCAAACCGTAAGCAATTCTGTCTGTAAGACATAATCTGACAAGGCTGACACAAAGTTAGGCCTATGTAAACCCATATTAAAACCATTTTGGGCCAAAAGGGCATCGACCACATTGGCTATATTATTTCGGCCCTCAAAGTTATTTAGTTGGGCTTGCATTACTATTTGATCATCATCTTGCTGTTTACCAGTGTTTTTGGTAACCAAATACTGGCTGGTTTTGACAATAACAAGAAGGACCAAACCAGAGATCCTAGGACATGTTGTGCATTCTGCTGTTGTGCATTCTGCTGTTGTGCATTCATCGAGTTTGTAGGTTGCTTAACGAACGGGACGAAACCGTGTAGCGTCTTTCGACAGGTTTTAAAAGCGATAAAGGTGCATTATGTTTAAATTGCAGAAACTTAAACAGAAGAAAAAATGCAAATGCAAGTGCATTAAAAATAAAGGCGGTTCGAAAAATCCTCTACATACATTGTTTATGACTCTTTTCTCTCACGTCGGTACTTCAAGTGTTTTAGAATTCTGAATAGGTGATTTGCGACCCATTTTCCCTCTTGAAAACTATTATTTATACATAGGAAATAAATGGAAAGAAACTAATCCCACGATCAGAACTCTCTCCATGTAGACAACTTCTTGTCTCCCACGTTCTCCCTTGAGGAAACCGCTTCTCTTTTGAAATTCGAATCTTCCCACTTCAAAGGCAGTTGCTTGACTTCGATAGCTTCGCTTCTTTCTCCGTATCTTGTCGAACTTCAAAGCTTTGAGACTTCTTATACTAAATCCAACATATCGTCGAACTCCTTTGATTGAAGAAAAGACTTCGATTCCTGCAAGAGTAAAAGTCAACTATGTTGACCATATTAAATGAGGCTGGTGAAAATACCAGTTAACACTTGGTTCCTGTTAACCAATATTGGGATCCTTTCGGGTTCCCTTAGGGCTTGTGGTTCGACAACAGGTTGTTGCACTAGATTTGCAGGAACTCCATTATTAGGCCTTTCTACCTAGATTTCAACAGGCCTAGCATTTTGATTCTAATGCGCCTACGTGTTTCATGCTGGCGGAGCACCAAAGAAATTAGCAATTCTCTCCATTTGGATATATAATGCTTGGTAACTATTATTGGTATCTTGGATTAAAGGGTTAAACATTGTACTAATGTGTTGAGTTAGCAAATTGAGCATCTCATGGTTACTTTCTTCCATTTGTTTCCTTAATGCTAACAGGGAAGATGTGGTCAAGGATGGTTAAGTATTTCGAACATGAATGCTCACTGCTGAACCAAAAGGAGGGGGGATCATAGGATTCAAATTTTCAGAAAAATGTAGACGCGTTTGTCTAGAGGCCTACCATATAAGATGCTAGCATACCATATGGATAATTCCTATGGTTTACTGGGTTATTAATGATCAAAAACCCCTGCCTTAGTTGACCCATAGGATTCACATTAAACTACTTAGCCACAACGGCAATCGAAGCCACCGCAGGTGTAGACGACGAAGAATGTATATGAGTCGTTGCTCCTATTGTCTCCGACGCATTTGCACCATTAGTTGGCATTTCTTGCGAAGTTTTTTGTGAATTTTGCACATTAGGATTTGAGCATGTAATTTCTACAAGTTGTCTCTTACTTCTCAAGCGCATACACAATACAAATCAAAAGTTTTGAAAGAACAAATTTAAAAAAAATAAAATAAACAAAAGCACAAACGGTCCCACCGGGGAGGCCAATTTGTTTACCGTGATTTTTGGTAAACAACCACTAGTAAATCTTGGGACATATTGTGTTTGTTATTTTCTAGAATTTGATGAATGTTCTTGATGTTCTTATTGAAAACAATGAAGATAACCTCCGAATTTAACAAGATTAAATCAGTCGAAGTTATTTTCAGTAAAAAGGGTGAAAAATACTTAATGAAACAAGTAAATTGAAAAGGAATTTAAGGAAACAAACTTAAATTGCATTGATTGAAAGTAAATTGGTACGCATATTCATACATTTTGACTTGTAACTCGTTTCTCTCTAAATGCGGATAGTTTGAGTGTAAGTTTTCTGTATGGTTGAATTGCGACCCTTTTTTCCTATGAGAAACTGTTATTTATACTACAAAACTACCTATACATAGACGTTCGAAACCATAACTGCCACTAACGGCCTAAAAACACCTCTTCAAATTGAATTTCAAAAGCATTCCCCGATGGTGACAATTGCTTGTCCTTATCTGAAACCAATCTTCTCGACACCTTCAATCTCTGTCGAATGGTGACCTTTTTAACACCAAAGTTTGCAAAGTTTATTCCTTCGACACAATGAAAAACAATCCTTCATATTCTCTGAAGTCGAACATATTATCCGTTCTTCAAAACATAAAGTCAACTCTTTTGAGTGAATTTAATTTTAGCCTGTCGAAAATGCAGGCTAACAATACAACAATCTATTGGGCTAGGTTATCTCAATTCATAATAGACCTCAAAACTCTTACCACTTAATGAAAAAGTTACCACTCAATTAACTCTTAAATCATCTCATTAATTACTCACTTACAAATATACTTATAAAAATAAAAATTTATTAGTTTTTACTTCCTCCGTTTCAAAATAAGTGTCGTTTTAGCAAAAAAAAATTGTTTTAAAATGCATGTCATTTTCAGTTTCCAATGCATTATTAATTACTTTTTTCCAATAGTACCCCTTGATTATTACTATACACACGACTTCCAAAGTACCACATTTTACTTTAATTTATAATGATCAGAAATGCACCAATAGTTAACAAGGTTATTTTAGTAAAAGTGTCATGTCTATAGTATAGACAACATTATTGCATTTCTTAATATGTGTGTAACAACCTTAAACAACATTCATTTTGAAACAGAGGGAGTACTTTTTAGGCAAGTTACAAAAGCTACGAAAATTAATGGTAATTTTAGTAATGATATTGGAAGTAAGTTGTACAATATATCTCTTAGGATCAAATTGATAGTGTACGTCAAACAATGTGGAATTTAACAGACATGTCACCCAATAAAATGATGGCAATAAACATACACTAACAAAACAATGAAAGTTGAATAACTTTTAACAAAGTTAAGTATGTAGTCGAAATATTCACAATCTCATCATAGGCGTATTTATTTGATGATTTACTCAACTAATGTATTAATTGATTGATTTGGATAAATAGAATCGCTCTTCCTTTTATAATTCATCATCCTACTTTCAATATCCTTAATCTTCTTCATTCCATATTTGCGCATGGACGAATTAGCTGCTAAATGATTATACTGAAAAATTATACTGAAAAATTAGCTGCTAAATTGAATACAATTTTTTTTGCAATATGTAAAAAAGCCTCATAAATTTGAGGAGTCCCAGCTAGCATAAACAGCATCAATCAATTTTTCATGCAATGTGACACCAGAGCATGCAATTATGCCTCGGTCAAGACCCTCTAAGTACGTTCCCTTTGAAAAGTCTAGAGGTCGGCCTCCGGCATCGGTTACCACACCACCGGCCTCTTCAACAATCACAACACCGGCAGCATGATCCCATATCTTCTCTTTGTAACCTGACTTTGCAAATTTCATGAATATCTCGGCATCTCCCCTTGCTATTGCTGCATACTTTACCATACTGTGGACACGTAAGGGCTGTTTTCTGTACCAGATTTTGAGTGTAGAGCATTTCAATTCCAACAATGGTGTTAAAGGAAGAGAGAAATATGTATGTAAAAAATATGTGTAATAAACTTAGATTATGTTTTGGAAGATATTGTAAACAAGGAATTTCAGAGAATACAGATTAGGAACTCAAAACAGATTACAATTTCCTAGCAAAGGAAGGTGCCTGGTCTATGGTTTCTATCTTTCATAGCTTCCTATGTCCAGTAGATATGAAAGTCGTCCCAGTTTTTTTTTTTTTTTTTTAGGGTCCGTATAGTTCCTATCGAAAGTACAAAAATTAAATGCCTGGAATTATATTATATTATATATGTATAATTTTAGTTGTACGGACCCTATTTGTTTACCTCGGGTCTTGTTTTGATAGGCTTCTTTGAGCTTATCTGCTAACATGAACATTTGTGAGACTCTCTGAAATAGCTTATAGAAAGAGCTAAGAAAATGTTCGTACGTTGTTTTCAGCTTATGCATAAGCACTTATATCAATAAGTGGTTAATTAAGCTGTTTATCCCTAATCTTCAAACAAGACACTGTTTAAATGCATTGCAGTCTGCATTGCTAATTATCTTGATGTACTTTTAGCAAATCAGATGTCTGAAATAGGTACAGTTGCAGAACATTTGACGGGAAAAAAACAGAGAGAAATATTATACCTTAGTCCTACACTGTGAGCAAGGCCAGCTGTGAAGGAATGGTTTGAGTTTGCCCTTTCTACTGGTTCGCATAGAGTTGCCAATGCCGGATCATCAACGGAAGAAACTCGAATAGGCCTAGCACAATTCGGCCATTCTAACGTCCTATCTTCAGGAATCAACGACTGCAACCACGCCTCACCACTGCCTCTCTTTGCATACAACACACATCCTTTTCCGCATGCATCAAGAGTTGTTGATGTTTGTGATATCGTTGTTTGATGATACTGGTACTGATAATTTAGCCATTCTGTCTTCACTGGGTAATTGGGACACCCAAGAACTCCAAGAACAACTTTTCCATCCTCAATCAAAGCTAGAGCAACCGCATACTGATCGCCCCGTACAAATCCCAATGTGCCGTCAACAGGGTCAAGTACCCAATGCCTTCCACTAGCACCTCCCGTTGAGCTGCAGCGGCCAATGGCCGCGAGAACTTCTGATGTTCCAAGAGTTATGTCTGGACTTTGGAGACCATACATGGATGCAAAAGCTAAAGACTCATTGACCGTATCCACAACAGCTTCCAGTAAGCCTGTTGAATCATCCTTGGTGAAAGTTTCTACATCTTCTTCCGCAACAATTGACACATTCTGAACCCCAAATGTTTTCGATAGTAACCAACTAGTGATTGCTTGAACACTCAAGTCTGCAGAGATATGAAACAAAATAAGCAGTCAAATAACTTCAAACAATAATTGCACCGAAAAACAAAAATATCTAGTACCATAGAGACATTGCTAAGGAAGAAAACTTATACTACTAATAGAAGTGTAATATATCTATCTCCATTTCTAATATCACTAGTTTCCATTCACATTTATAAGCGAGAAAAAAGGTTAAGAAATCGAAGGATAGTAGCAACTTGAAAATGACAACTTGACATTCAAAGATTTTAAGCCATATATACTCAATAAAAGTGAAATACTAAAAACACTACAGGATGATCAAGCCAATTTCATATTGACCTTAAAGATAAAACCAATAATTGAGAGCATCGAGGTACATTGTAAACATGATGTTCAGTAACTAATAATGGATTACCAAAAAGAGACATTGTTACCATGAACGGGAGACCATGAAAAGTAAGAAAAGACACAACAAGACAACAACATCCAAGAGAGGAAATTACAAACCATTGTCATCTTAATAAATTTTCCTTTGCAAAGTTATCATACCAAATTCTAACAGCAAAATGAATCAGCTACCCTTTTATATGTAATTGGTACATTGATTGCAAGTACAACTGTCTGTGATGGTTTTTGAACTGCAACAACCCAAGTCTTTTCTCATTAAATAAGGCCTGCTAATCAAATGAAACCGCTCTAATGTCTTATCATGAATCGTGTCTAATAATAAACCATTTAAATCAAAATACTTCTCAACGGTTTGGTTTATAGTTATCCATTAGTCTATCTCTCTACCTCTAATCATTAGACTATCCTCTATTTGGTCTATCATCTATACTGGGGTACGAGTTGTCTTCACACATGCCCAAACAAACCAAGACGGGACCGTCCATATTTTCTATCATAGGTGTTACCCTGACTTTCTCTCTAGTGCTTTCATTCCTTATCCTACCTAGTGTATAACTCATCTATTACAACTGTTTCATCTGGGCAATATTGAGTCTACATTTTGCATGACTCTTTACAATCCAACAGTTAATCCTATACAATAATGTAGATCTTAAAGTTGTGTTGTATAAATTTATTTAAATCTAACTGATACCTTTCTATCTAAAATAACACAAGAAAGTATTCTTCCACTTCTATTCCATCCTTCTTGAATGAATTTTATGATTAACCTCTCTCTCTATCTACCTGTTATTTTGCATGATGAACCCAATACATTTAACCATATGACAGTTTTTGTACTGTTATGTAAAAATTCAAATTATGTCAATGGGCCAAGCATCTAGATACATTCAGCTACTGGTTTGCACAGCTCCTACAATTAATTGCATCATGAATTCTGATAGAACACTAAGATCAGTATTTACACGAGCACTCTTTCTAGAAGATTGTAGAAGCATAGGGAATGAGAGTTAGTTAGCACTTTCCTTGATTTTAGGGAATATTATGTTATAAAAGGGAGTGAAGGGTAGTAATAAGTCATTGAGAAATATTGTTAGAGTTAATTAAGAGAGTTTCTCTCTGGTTAGGAGTATTGTGCTGTGGTAGGAGTGTTCACACTCTGGTTTATCATTTCTTTTGTTATTCCATCATTGTAGAGGTCTAAAGCTCCCCATTTCATCATTCAATAATATACAGTTCGTTATCTTGATTTTACGGGTTCCATCAAATTCAATGCTTGGTTCCAACACAGAAATCATCCAAGACAGGAGAATTCTTTTGGGAGATATGATTTATATGTAACTTTTACGGTAATAATTCTGTCATATATGATGAAAATATAAATTTCCTATTCCAGTCCAGCTGGATAACTATGGGCGAACGAAGATATTGCTTTCCTGTCCATTAAAATGTTGGATACAACAGAGTAAATGCATAACCAATCCAGAAAGTTTTCAGCCAAGCTAAATCCTTATGTCGGTATAAGAAAATCATATGCATCTCTCACCAGTTCCGGATTTAAAATAAGGTCAAGGAAATCTAATCCTGTGATGCAAGAAATGCATCATATAGACGGTGTACGGTTATACTAGTTGTGGTAAACTAACATAATTTCAAATTTCAACCACCATTTCACAATTACAGATTGTATAACTAGTGATATCACCTGCAGGTACATAACATCTGTAACTCAAGTAAATGATATCAGAGCTTAAAATTCAACTTATGAAACCCATACATATACATTCTCCTAATAGCTTAAGCTTTTAAGATAGTTAGTTATTGCGACAGTATCATAACATCTACAAATGAAGTAGTTATGACGCATCGATCAATCTTCAGTCCAAAAGGGATCTTTGACAAAATATTTGCATTGCATGTGTATTCTTATGGACTTGCTATTTTTGGCAAAACATTCAATGCAATTAAAATTACAGCATTAACAAAGATAAAAAATAGATGGAGAAGTTTCACTATGATGCAAATACCAAACCAATGTCGAATATTATGGCCCCAAAATGAATGTATCACACTATAAGATATTTAGCCCAACAACGCTGTCAAATCAGAGCTCCAGCAAACCCAATTTTAGACTTCAGCTGATTTATTCACTAATTAATTTTAATTTCACTAAGAACCATAATACTTAACAAGATTGATTTAAAAAAATGAATCATCGTAATATATTTTCAGAATCCAACTTCTTCAAAATTGAGATTTTAGGTGAAAACACAAGATTGATTATCATAGGGACTTGGGTATAATGGCGTGCAATACGTGAATGAAATTTAACTTTTATAAATTATTCCAAAAGCACAAGAGATTTGCAATACGTGAATGATTCTCTAATATGGGTTTATTTGAATTGGCTTATTTGAGCTTACCTACGAACATAAACACTTGTGACACTGTTTGGGATCACTTATAAAAACAAGTTTTATAATTTTTTCAATCCCATCATCCCATATGAATCTGATCCATGAGGTGCTGCATTACCTATAGGCTATAGCACATTTTAATTTCACTATTATATGATTATTAGAATGCAGACATTCCCACAACCAATAAACAAAAACAAATTATGAATTCACAAGAACCATAAATAAAGATTAAGATTGAAAATAAAAAAACCTGCAACAGTAACAGGAGAATCATCATCCTTGGAAACAACCTCAGTCGCAAGGAGCTTCTCCTGCACCCTCCCGCACAGAGCACATGCCACGTGGACAATCCTCACAGCTATCTCTAATTCTCTGCCGTATTTTTCACCCTCCATCACGTGGCCAAGACGAAAACTGTTGTGTTAAGGGTTCAGTTTCAATTTCAGCGAAACGGTATACGCATGTTTTATTCAACGAAACACTGCCAAGGAATGGGACACTCCCAAAGAAAATCACATTCTCAAACAAACACTTTTTTTTTTTTTTTTTTTTTAAGATCAAACAAACACTTTTTTCTTTGCAGTTAGTTATGCAACTTGTTCTTTGCTTCTACAGTACAGCCACGATTCCTCCACGTCAGCATTTCAAATATTTAATATTTGTTTTTTAGGTACAAATATTTATTTATTACTGTCACTCTCCCTCGGATTTGGATTTAGAGATCTCACTCTCCTAGTCTAATCAATTGTTTGTCCAAAACAGAATTCATAATCTTTTTTTTCTTTTGAAGGAAGAATTCGTAATCTTTAATGTTGCGTTTTTAATTTTTTTAAAAAGAAAAGAAATTAATTTAATATAAATATATTGTACTTGCAAAACACAAAGATTTATTTTAATATCCTACACAATGTTTGGTCTGTAAATGGAAAGTTTACTTATTTAATGGAAAATGTGCCTGGACAGCAATGTGGGTAAGATTCATTTGAATATCTTACATCTTACACATTGTTTGGTTTGGAAAAGAAAGTGAACCGAAAGAGTAGAAAATGAAAGAATTTTTTAATGGTTTGGGAGGGACGAAAGATAAAAAAAAATGTTTGAGTAAATAGGCAATTATCTCCCTGAAATTGTAAGTTTCGTCAATTACCCCTCTGAAATTGTACAACCTTAATCAATTTACCCCTCCGTCAAATTTTTTCGTTAGTCAACATAACGTTTTGCAAAAAAAAACCCTGAAGTTTTGCACTTATGTGCAAAATGCCTCCTGAACTTGAAAATTTATATTTTTTTTCCTTATCCTTAAAAGTAACTGCATTATCACTGAATTGTGGAGCATAATAGCTAAGTTTTGACGGTATACAACATTAACAATGTATTAGAGCCTAATGATCTGAAAGTCAACATAGCAAAGTATATCCACACCTGTCACATGAAAAACTAATGCATGACATACATAATGAAGCACATAAATGACATATGATTGGCATAACCAAGATGTCAAAATATATGGCTTTGTTATTGCTAATTTTAACCACACCAAAAATTTCCAATTCCTTTATATTGTGAGCAGTGCTCACTCTATAAACTTGTTACTTCTCTCACTTTATAAAAGATCTTGAAGGAATCATGGTCTTCTTCCCCCGTTAGGATTCAAATGAATGGTAATAATATTATATTATGTATATTTCATTATGTTTTTCTAAGAGAATAAAAAAACATGATAGCCACCATCATTTTGATCTTTAATGGGGTGAAGGACAACTTGAAAACGAAAAAACAACATCTGATGGTTGAACAAAAAAAATGCTTTTATGTTTGTTTTGTAAATATTCTTGAGTTTTGAACATTATTGTAGGGTTTACCAAATATTGCCAATTTGTTTTACCATACAGCCAATATATGGTTATATACCGTCAAAACTTAGCTAATATGCTTCAAAATTCAGTGATAATACAGTCACTTTTAAGGATAAGAAAAGAGGAATGCTAGCAACACACACTTTTCAACACACTCTCTTTGATTGGTTAAAATTCACGTGGGTCCCACCAAATTCATATGGGTCCCACCAAATCATGTGGGTCCCATGTGAATTTACCAATCAAAGAGAGTGTGTTGAAAAGTGTGTTAGAATGTGCGCTGTTAGCATTTCTCGAAGAGAAAAAATACAAATTTTCAAGTTCAAGGGGCATTTTGTACTTAAGTGCAAAACTTCAGGGGGGGTAATTGCAAAACGTCATGTTGACCAACAAAAGAATTTGACGGAGGGGGTAAATTGATTAAAATTGTGCAATTTCAGGGGGGGTAATTGATGTTTTGTTAATTTCATGGGGTAATTGACGAAACTTACAATTTTGGGGGGAGG
>Ga0315915_1007906_pt1 | contig 12576 bp, 4 predicted proteins | sample MpolbnodulesMG_FD_207738 | JGI IMG/M metagenome (GOLD analysis project Ga0315915, IMG submission 207738) | Medicago polymorpha root nodule microbial communities from Los Angeles, California, United States - branched nodules | ecosystem: Host-associated > Plants > Roots > Nodule | place: USA... | reverse complement strand
CGATTTGTTGCCTTCAATTCTTCTGATTTTCTTGCTTTTAACACCCCTAGTCACCTCATGTTGCCTCAGAACTCTATCAAAATGTCAACATAAGTCCTAAAAATTACGTAATGACAGCATGTCATCAGCAACAATAATACATTATAACATCAAAATCGAAAGAAAATTTGCAATTTTCTAACCTAACCTAAACACTAACATTTTGCTAAAATTCAGGAAAATAAAACCCTAAACAACCTACATTGCATGTTAATAGGATTAACATGACTTACTCGTGATTTACTTGAAGAAATTGGGCTCAAATTCTTGCAATTGAAGATGAGGCGAAATTGATGAATCTTTGTGTTTATGTTGTTTGGAAGTGTGTAACCAGAAATAGAGTTTTCTGTGTTGTTGTAATTCCAGGTCGTAGTGGTAGTTAACTACCGTCGTTTTTTGCAGCGGTAGGTAACTACCACCGTGGGTATTTCTATAATTTCATGTGTTTTTAGGAAGTATCGGTTGTGAGAAAAGCAAATTTCACTACTATGGGGCTCTGTTGGATATTTTTAGGGTTGTATGGCCCAAAAGGCGAAATGGCTATTACCTCACCATGCTTATAAATCTTTTGGGATTTCTTTTCCCACCCTTCATGCTTCTCATACGCTCTCCAAATTTTCAAAAATGCTATCGGATTTTCATATTACATAATCCAAAATGAAATTTTTAAATCTTTTTAGTTTCGTTGTATTATTCAATATGTGACTTATTTTCAACTCTTCCTCTCAAGTCCAACTCGATTTATCTCTTTGGTGGTTCAGTTGTGACTTTTCTTCTAGAGTCCGACTAGATTAGTCTCTTTAGTGGTCCAGTTGAAAAGCTGATTTGCGACTTTCATACGTTATTTCATATATGTTAGGAATGTTTTGCATATTGGGTATTAGTTGTTTCAAGGGGCACCCACCAAGATTTAAGAGCAGCACAACAATGTGAAGTTGTTTTCTTAAGGGAATGGATGTGTTCCATAGGAAAGGATTTTGAAATTGTAGATTTGCAGAAAAGTTTGGACAATGCGAAGTAAGGTACATATACAAGCATTTCTAATTTTTTGACATATAATTACATCACCTTCTTTTTGTCTTGATGTAAGCACTTTTGTTGTTAAGGGTTCTGGCCCTCTCCAGGTCTTTTATAGTATTTCTTTGCTTGATAAAAAAAGAGTGATTTTCAAATTAACTAAGAATAAACATTATTGTTCTAAAGTTTTTGAACTAGGATAAAAACCTTTAAAAATGTTTGTGGTTTCTAGAAGCATTAATTTGGTTATATAACATGAAAATGGTAACCATAAGACAAGGAGAAAGAATAATCATGTATCTTCACACTCACAACAAAGAAACACACAAACTTTGGTCATTGCATAAGATTATGGTTGGACTCAGACAGTCAAATATAGGTTTGATGCCATCGAAGTAATCAGCGTTTCAATCTTAGGCTATGTTTCAGAGTTTTTAAGAGATCATAGCAGAATTCTATTCACTTTGTTTTCTTGTCAAATCTTAATTCTTAGTGTTAATTGATGGTCTTATGATGAAAATTATAAATTTGACCCAAATAAAAACAGATATTAAGAACATATTGATGTACCGAACTAATAAGTAGCAAGAAAGTGAAATAAAAGAAAACACAATGATTTGAACTTATCATTGAAAAACATTACAGAAACTAACATGCACTGCATGATCATAATGAAGTGACAAGAGTGCAATATCCTGCAAATAAAGTAAAAAAGGTTGTTACTGCACAATAAGAAACATAAACAAGTTGAATCAAAGCTTTTCAAGTGTGTCTGTTTCTTCATTTTAATTCTAACGAATGTCTAATTTTGGAATGTGTGCTATCTTATCCCAGTACACCCTTGTTCCCTCGTTGCGTTGCTCATTTAATCATCCGGACAAACATAAATAGTCAGAACCTCAAGTGAAGTGAGGCGTGGAATACCTTCTTGCAAGGATTTCAATCCTTTATACCAAGCAATTTCCATTGTTCGAATCATAGACCTTTCCACATTTTCTCCGGAAAAGACTCAGGCTCATCACAGTATAAGATATGCAGACACACTAAAGCTTGGTTTAACGGTTCTCAAAATCCTCTATGGGAAAGATTTCATTTCTTTACCTACACAAAGGTAAAGAGTGTCATGACCATTGAAACTACAGATTGACTTCAGTAACTCATAGTTACATTCAACTGCAACGAGGTCTTTAACAGATGGAAGAGATGGCAACTCAAGTTTCGGGAAATCATGGATGGTCAAATATGAATGACATCAATTGATATTAAAAAGTGACAAAAAGTAATGCAAATTCAATATATTTGACAAGACCTGAGAGTTTGTTGTGATATATGACACAAACTATATAGCAATTCAGACTTACAATCAAATTTATTAGAAAAGCTAGTAAATAATCTATTATTGTAGAAATGTTAATTTATCAGAATAAAATAAGAAAGATTATGCTGCTAAAGTACAAATGTTAATCAGCAAGAGTATCATATAAAAACTCAAAACAGGAACATTGTATTGAAAAAATAAATAAATAAAATTCCCAAAACAGTTTAAAAGGTGCAAATGCACTTAACAAACTCATCTTCATTTTCTCTTCCACAATTCCCTTGCTTGTTTGTACCACCTTGTTCTTGAAAGAATTCACAATTACCTATTCTAACTGAATTATTGCTTATTGTGAAAAACAAAAATATCTCAAAGGTAGATAATCTTATGTGAACCAAATACAAAACCAGTAATTAATAATATCATAACAACAACAGATTACAAATTTGATGAATCATATTAAACTGAATGAAAAACATGAAAAAACAAACTTCATTGAAAGAGACAGAAAATTTTATGCTAAAAGGGCATTATAAGGCTCTAAGAAAGAGTTTAGACGTCTGTTTTTCTCTCCCATTGCTGCTCCAACTCTCTGCAGAAGTATAGATTAAGAGTTTAAAGGTGGCGGGGCTGAAGTATATTAGTGGAAGACAGAAGACAAACTAACATGTGCTGCAAAACCATAGTGAAGAGACAAGAGTCTCATATCCTGCAAACACAGTACAGAAGATTGTTACTATAGAATAAGAAACAAAATCTAAAGAAGGGTTACGGTGGAAGAGAGAACCTACCAGATGTGATAGAAATGTGGTAAATAGGAAGCAACAAACAAAGGGAAGCCCGCCGGTGGTGGAAGCATATAAGAATAAACAAATTGAATCAATGCTCTTCAAATGTGAGTGCTTTTGCATTCAATCAACATGCAATTTTGGAATGTGCGCTATCTTGTCCCAATCCTCACCGGTTCCTTTCTTGCATCGCTCCTTTAATGTTGGGCAACCTCGAATTTTCAAAAACTCAAGTGAAGTGAGGTGTCGAATAGATTCAGGAAAGGATCTCAATCCTCCACAATAACCAATATCAATAGTTCGAAGAGATCGAAGGCCTTCCCATGTTTGTTCCGGTATAGACTCAAGCTCACCACAAGAAGAGATACTCAGACACTCCAATGCTATGTTGAAGGGTTCATTTGGTAGTTTCTTCAATTTTGGGAAATTAGAAATTTTGAAACTTCGAAGACAAGTCAAGTTTCTTAACAATCCGTCAGGAAAGCACATCACGTCTTCACCGTTAAGAAGGTGAAGGGTGGTAAGACTACATAAATTGGAGATTGATCTCAGTAACTCATTGTTACATCCAAATACAACGAGCTCTTTAAGGGATGGAAGGCATGGCAACACAAGTTTAGGGCAATCAATAATGGTCAAATTAGAAAGAAGAAGGAACATATCTCTTATTTGCACTTTCAACAAACGCTCTAAGTTTTGTAGTCCTACTAGTAACAATTTTTCCACGGATGGAAAAGCCTTCACCTCTACACCATCATGATATTCAGCATCATCCATGTATTGCGCATTATTCATACCCCATAATTCAAGCTTTTTTAGAGATGGTAGTTTACCTAGTGATGAAAGAACACAATTATTGCAATACTGAAGTTGAAGATCAACTAAACTATTAAGAAACCCAATCCATTTTGGCAAGCATAATCCGTCATAGTAAAGTATTTTCAACCTCTTGAGATTTGAGTGAGGTTGAAGCACTTCAAGTACTTGCTCAACATTAGTAGTTGGTGTCTCAGTTTCACCATTATTCCTCCATGACAAGGATAATTCTTGGAGGTCCTTTTTACCCATCAAATTGGCATGTCGAGCTTCAAATAAGCTACCAACATTTCTCAGACCTTGTATGCTAAGTTTTCCTCCAAGTGATAGGTCATGTAGCTCTCCCAAGCCATACCTCCCACTAGTAGAAACTCACGATTTTCCTGCGGAATTTCCTGCGGGTTATCCTGAAATTTCCGCAGGAAACCTGTTTCATGCGGAATTTGCCAGGTTCCGAGGTAATACCTTCGTGGGTAATTGTTTCCTGAGGATTTTAGGAACCGCAGGAAACTCACCTGCGGAAATTGCCTAAGTAAATTGGACAATAACCCGCAGGAAATATTCGGCCAGTGTTTGAGGAGTTTTCCTTGCCCGAACATACTCGCAGGAATTTCCGCAGGAAACGATGTACAGAGATCAAAATACCGCAGATAAATCCGCAGGAGATGGTTTGATATAAAATAAAAAAATAATATACATTAGTGCACAATATGTAAGTACATATCTTTTTCATTGTTCTCCTGGATATATGCTGTCATTCAAAACAAATTAAAGGCATGTCGGCATGAGTAAACCTAGTTTGAGACAGTTACCAAAAGAAACTAAGAAATTAATTAACTTCCAAAGACTAGAACTCTTAACAAGCTACTACTGCTAGCTGTGACAGGTTCTAGACTCAATAACAAGAAGAAAGAAAACAAGTGTTTGAAGAAAACAAAGATGTGTTTCTCAGAGATATTATAGCTCTGCTTTGCCAAGGGAGAAATTCTCTTCACCTATGAACTATATAAGTGAGTTACAAATGAGTAAACACCCTGTTCACTTCTCTTTCTTCCCAAATATTTATATCTACAAACTAACTTGCACAATAACATATTCTTTGAGCTATCAATCACTCTATTACTGCTTCTTCCTTCTAGTCTACATGCTTACTATCCCCAATTTCCGATCCCTAACAACATGCTCTAGAGTGGGATTGAGATAAACACAAGGCCCAAACAGAAACACCGTCCAAGCTCAAATATAGATAAAACACAAAAATAAAAATAGTATAAGGTAAATATCTAAATCACATAAAAAACTGCTGACATATACGCCTTGCATTAAACTTATAATCACTGACAATTACATTTACAGAGCATGCAAACTTTGAGAAGAGTATAAGAAAAAGGGGTAGCCCAGTGCACCAAAGCTCCCGCATACATGGGGTCCGGGAAAGGGTCCGACCGTTTTTGGTGTATTGTACGCAGCTTTGTTGGGTGAAGGCATCAAGTTCCAAACTTAGTGCTGCGAGATGTTACTCCTTTGTCACTTGGTATATCAACAAAAGGGGATGTGATGAGTGTATTGATTCCAAGAAATTCTATTATTCCTGTCAAGTAGAAACAAGTATACCACACATGTGATGACGACCAACCTGGTGTCTCAATCGATGTTTGCGAGGGTGAGAGGACTGTTGCGAGTGAGAACAATTTACTTGGTTTATTTGAACTCAAAGTGCTTCTCACCCCTCGTGGACTTCCTATCCAAGTATGTTTTGCTATAGATGCTGATGGTATATTAAATGTCTCTGCAGAGGAAGAAACCAGCGGAAAAAAGAAAGATATTACGATAACGAAAGAAAATGGTAGACAATCAAATGAAGAAATTGAGAGAATGATTCAAGAAGCTGAGAATTTCAAACAGGAAGACTTGTAGTTTAAAAAGAAAGTTAAAGCAATGAATGTTTTGGATTATTACCTTTACAACATGAGGAAAGTAATGAAGGATGGCAGTGTTACTTCCATGCTAATCTCAACAGACAAGATGAAGCTCAATGCTGCAATGATAAAAGGAAAGAATTTGATTGATGACAAAGAGCATAAGAACATTTGATCTTAACCAAAATCATACTGTGATTCAGTAAACAAAGAGACAATAACAAAAGGATGGAGCCACAATAACTTTATGGAAAACAACCCCATATATATTTATTAGCTTTTTCCCCTTGGTGATACTTTGATTGCTCCACTCTTATTCTTATTGATTAAAAGGTAACCATTGCATATAAGAATCAATACAAAACTAGTAGTAATGCAATTTTCTTAACAAGACATCAAAGTAAAACATTTGAAAGTAATGGTTACTGACCATGACCCTGTAATCATGATTGCTTTTGAGGTGTGAGTTCAGCTCCAACAGAAAAGCACTGAACACATAAGTCAAAATATGGGTTTGAGGTTTAAGATTAGGAGGTTCTTGCTGCAATACCTTGAAAGTCCCCAACCTTGAGGTATAGATCATATAATGAAAAATTCAAATCAGAGCATATAATGAAAAATTCAAATCTATGATCCTAAATGCAAGAATCACTAACAAAATCGAAAACTATTAACAAAATCCTAAATCTAACAATCACTAATAAAATGGAAATAGTTTGAATCTGAACCGATGGTCTATGATCGAAAACTTTAGACATTCAGATTCTCATTCTCACAAAACAGAGTTTTTTGGCAAAATAAACACAAAAGTCAAACTAAATACTGCAACAACTCTGGCTTGTTAACACAAAGATGAATGCACAAATATAAATTGGATATACAAAAATATCATCAAATAACCAAACAAACTCAAGATAACAACATATTTGGATTAATAAACTAGGACTACATCAGTACCATATTTTATACTATGATTGGGACTACATCAGTACCATATTGTGACTCTGGACTATGCTTAGAAGATCTGAACATGCTTACAATACAAAAATCAATTGACAAATGAAATTAAAAATCAATTCAACTAATTGAGGAACAAAAATCAACAATCTAGATGCAAAAAAAAAAGTCAAAATCAATAGGAACACTTTAATACAACACATCAATGAAAACTAAGTCAAAAGAAAATTTCAAAATCCATGAAAACTAAATCAAAATCAATAGAAATTTCATTTTGCGGCGGAGAACTCGAGGGAATTGCATGTTGCAGTCATGAATCATCAGAGTTATAGATGAAAACACATCAATTTTAAAATCAATTTCAAACTCCTCTTTTACGATTACTGAGTGACATATGAAGAACGAAGAAGACAGAGCTGAGAATTTGGGATTTGTGTTGATTTTGGGTATGGACACGTCATCATGGGTCAAAATATGTTTTTTAATTTATTTATCTTTCTTTATAATTACTAATAAATTTATATTATACCGCTAAAAAATATTATTAATGTACTCATAGAAAACAAATATGTTTTGTAAAATATACGAGTATTTATTCATATTTATTATTTTTTGGGTTTTTTAATACTTTGTGACTCATTTTAGATACTACTGTCTAATCACTATCAAAAAAGGTTTCTAACACTATAAAAAAAAGATACTATTGTCTAATAAAATATAAAAGTGATTACTTTTTTTAAAAAATAGTCGGGTATTTGATTGTATTTTTTAATTATTTTTAGGGTTTGAATATCTCTTTTATAGTATTATTAGAGACCCAAGTGTCCATTTTAAAGATAAAATATTATTAAGTTGACTTTACAATACACAACAATTATAGTAAGTAATATTTCACACATTGTGTCCAAGTATTTTTGTCGATATTTGTGGTTTAATATTATTTTTCAAAATTTTTTGTTTTTCCTAGATCACAATCCAATACCACTAAGTTAATTCAAGTGGGTTTATTTTTCAAAATATTTTAACAACGAATATGTATAAAAATAAAGAATTACAATCGACAAAAATAAAAAATAGTTTGACATTTCAATTACACATACTTTGTTTTGAACTTAAATTTAAAATTAGAGGGTCCATATTCAATATCTAAAGAACGAGACAATTTTATCAGCAGGTAAAACGAGAGTTTCTAGTAGTGCCCTCTCTGACCGAACACTGTATACACTTAATGTTCTTAGGAAAGACAATTTTCCAAATTAAGGAAACACACAAGACAATGAATTACAATCTTCAATGACAAGATGCCTGAGATTCTGTAAACAAGTCAAGTGTTTTGGTAGAAAAGTCAGTTTTCGAAAATATTTCAATTTCAAGATTTCCAATTTCCAAAAGCGATAAATTGAATCAGGGAGGGTTTCTACGTCAAGATCACGAAGCTCCAAATACCTCAAATGAATTAAGTTCCCAAGTGACGATAACTTGAAAGTATTTGTGCTTAAAACCCAAAGAGAGCGATTTGTTGGGAAGTAATCATATTCTTTTTCGCTGTAAAACTCTAGTTGATACAACGTTCGCAAGGATTCTACTTTTTTGAAGGCCTCATTGAAGGAAAACAAGTTAATATCAGAGTAAAAGCTAGTATGGTGTGTGCTTCTTAACAAGTTAGTGTTTGTATTCTCTAAAATCATACACTCTGACCCCATAACTGATTGAGCAAGATCATGCATCTTGAAAGTAATGTCTCCTGAATAATCATCCATCTTGATGTCTTGGAAGAATGATTTTTGGCACAGTTCCTTCCAAATCATATTGCCAACAAATTCTACATCCAAATTAGCCTTTGAGAAAATAAATCCATTGCCCATCCATAGATGAATCAAATCTTCCTTTATAATTTCCATATCTTTGGGAAATATCGCACAAAATGCAAAACACCGCTTTAAGGTCGGTATTAAATGAAAGTAGCTTAACCTCAAGGCTGGCAAAATGGAATTCTCATATGATAAGGTCCAAAGCTTACTGTCTTTAATTTCAAGCCATTCATTCTCATCACTCCTTGAGCGCATTAGACCTCCCAATGCTTGTGCTGCAAGAGGCAATCCTCCACACTTCTTTACTATCGCCTTACCTATTGCTACAAGCTCTTCCTGTTCTTCTCCAGCACATCCAAATGCATATTGTCTAAACAACAACCAACATTCGTTTTCAGAGAGACCAGATAAATGATGAGCTAAACATGTTCCCATGATTTCTGCATCATCCTTATCACGAGTGGAAACTAAAATGGAAGATCCTTTGGATCCACATGACAACGCAGATTTCAACTTGTTCCATTTGTTTTGGCTTAATCCTAGTTCCAATCTTTGATTTCTGCTCCATACATCATCCAAAACCAGCAAAAATCGTTTACCTTGCAATAGTTCTCGTGCTTTTCTTTGTATTACATCTAAATCCAAGGCATCAAACTTGTCTTTTGTGATAGATTCTATAATGGAACACAAAATCCTTTTGACAGAGAAAGTCTCCGAAACACAAATCCAAACTTTTGTATTAAAATTGCTACTTACCCTATGATCATTGTAGACCATTTGAGCAAGTGTTGTTTTACCAACACCACCTAACCCAACAATAGGATAGATCGATAAGATGTCAGATACTTTTGCTTGGGTGAGAAGAAACTCAACAATCCTCTCTCTATCATCTACTCATCCAAACACTTTGGGTTCAGCAATAATGGAGCTTGTTTGGCGCCATTCAGCAACTTCATTTGGCCTTTCCCTAACAACAACACCCTCTTGTAAAAGAAACTTGTTTTTACTTTCAGCAATTTGATCGAATCTCCTTGTAATTTCTTTGAACCTTTTGCCGATGTCATGGCGAAACACAATGTTCTTTAGGTTGAAATAGGATGAGGCTTTAAGTCTACTAGATTCAATGGAACATTCATCAAGAATATCATCAAGCACATATACAGCATCTTTGAGTTGTTGGAGCCATACCTTAATAGAGCTGTCTGTGACCTGTTTCTGCTCAGCATCTTCAAGAACAGCCTTGATCAGATCCAAGGTGGTTGACAGCTTTTCAGCCTTTGATGTGATTCCAGAAATGGTTGCAAATTCATTTTTAGAGCAACAGTGAGTACTAAGAATATCAGCTGTTAGGTGGTCAGTTGGAAATTATGAAGGAAAAATAAAATAAAATGCAGATTTGATTCAATTTAGAGCAACATCCACTAAGCTAGTGCTAGGACCCACACTTTGAACTAAATGTTATTATTATGGATCCATTGCTGACTTTTGTTTCTTTTTTTTCCTACCATTTCATACAGAAATAAAAAAATAGTCATATAATCTATCTTGGCTATTTCTTGAAACGTAAAGTTGTTACTTGCCCTTTGAAAGCACAAGCAAGCCAAATCTCCATATAAAAGTCTATAAATAAATTTGTTTTCCAATGAGGAAAAGTTCTCAAGGATTAAAATTCCTAAAAAAAAGAAAAATATAAAATTATCTACAAAAACAGATACAATATTTGAAGGAAATTTTCATATTTTTAGTTATTAGGAATCGAACTCGGTACCAGGTGGTTTATAACAGTCAAGGTGTCCTTTTCTTTTTTTGAAATCAGCAAATTTTATTGAGATCGAGAGTGTACAAGACACACAACAAACTCGAGAGCAAAACATAAATACATTTGTCTCCGACATACCGGAAAACAGACCCCATAACAGAAAAAAACAGAAAAAACTGCTATGACAGCAGGAATCCCAGCCGTAGCAGCCTGTTCTAGAAGCACAGAAAACTGATGCTGCTATATGCGTACTGACAGCATTCTACAATCACAGCCGCAGACACCGTATACCTCAGCTTCAACCTCTCAATGCAAACAGAAATGACACCCTTTAACGCAACAAACACTCCTTTGGATTCCAATGCCATTCATAGAACATACAAGCCGGAGAATTGGACCAGTCCAAATGCCATCTCCAAGACAAGACCTTGATGTCCTCCACTAGTGCATCCACCTCTCCAATTTTATTGTTAAGAATTCGATCGTTTCTAACACGCCATATGCTCCACACCACCACATGCCAAATCATCCGAAAGCCATTACACATCTTTTTAACACCCAAAACCCCATCCCAATTCTCTAGAATGAACAGATCCGGGGGAATCATAAAATTGATACCCAACCAACCCATAACATTCTCCCAGACCTTCTTTGCGAACTCACAGTGGAGAAACATATGGTTGGCCGATTCCAACTCCCCTAAACACATCACACAATCTAATTAGGTATCCGGAGCTAGAACTTGTCATAGTGAGAGATTTGCCTTTGTCGGAATCCTATCAAGAAGCGGTTTCCATGAGAACGCCGTTACTTTTCAAGGTGTCCTTTTCTATGTTCATAAAAACTACAATAACTTGAAAACATTTTCATATAAGTATTTTTCAGCTTCAATTGAATGAATCTTCATCGCAACAACGTGATGCTTATGTGGCATTTAAAAATAATTGTTTAAAATTTCATTAAACTGGCATTTATGCATTTGGTCTTTAAGAAAACTTGATATCAATATAGGAAAATTCTTTGGTGGTCTGGTGTTTTGTTGGGTACTATTATTATTCTTGTTTGATCCTCCACGACTGATTGTGTGTCAAATATTATGTCAAGCACATAAGAAAAATCCATAAAATTTTATTGTCTAATGCTTTGAAAGCATTGTACACAATAATTATTAGAGGAAAAAATTGAAAGAAAAACATTATTATTTTTTGTAAGCAATTTTTTTTTTATTAATAGCACACTAGCACAAGGCATGCATAGTTGCTAAAAAGATAGTTAACATACATCAACAAAGCAAACAAGCTGATTCGAATGCTTAAAACAGAAAAATACTAACTAGAGCATGATCAAATCACCAACATAGTACACAATTCAAAATTGCAGAAATTTCCATTGCAGCTAAAAATTGCAGAGGAAAAGCAGTGGACCCAACTTTATCAATCAACTGCTTCCATACTCATAGTCGGGATTTAGGCAACATATCTGACAGCAGCATCCATAGGTTCCACAACATGTCTATCTGACACAAACATAATGAAATAACATGAGTGTCCTTCCTAATAAGAGTTGTATACACACATGGCTAATAGCTGAAACCAAGAAATTTGATTTGTAATAAACAATGGTAAATGTAGGACCCCAATTCTCACAATATTTACGGACAACATGTGAATCGTAATATGTGTTGGTCACGAGAAAATGCTTTAGATTGTTATTACTGTCAATTATGATTTTACCCAAAATGTAAAAAAAAAAAAAGAAGTAACAGAGAAAACAATGTATGTTCTTCTAAAGAACGAAATTAAGAAATACCTCGAGCTCAAATGTGCAACCAAGAAAAAAGTGCATCTTGCAACGAGATCATAGTGAAGAGACACAAGTGGTATATTCTGTGTTAAAGTCTATATTCATGCTCAGCAAGTTATCTTGTTGCACACCATAGTTACTATAGCATTGCACTTAGAGTAATACAGCCTTGTAATAATTACTAGTTTGTTAGAACTAGTTGAGTTAGTTAGAGATTCAATATCTATATATAGCTACATTGTAACTAACTCCTATTATTCAATCAATAAGAAATATCAATTTTCTCTCTGCTTCTTCTACTCTAAGCTTCCATTTTCTCTGATTTCACCATGTCTATGGTGAACTTCAA
>Ga0315915_1007904_pt1 | contig 12577 bp, 7 predicted proteins | sample MpolbnodulesMG_FD_207738 | JGI IMG/M metagenome (GOLD analysis project Ga0315915, IMG submission 207738) | Medicago polymorpha root nodule microbial communities from Los Angeles, California, United States - branched nodules | ecosystem: Host-associated > Plants > Roots > Nodule | place: USA... | reverse complement strand
AATGCACTTTCACCGTGATTTGGCTGAAGTTGGAAAACATAGCTTCTACATAAACGTGATTTTCCACCGTGATTTTATAAGTTTCAACGCCATGCCAAACACAACATAAGTGTTTGGGACGAGTTTGGTGAAAATGGGATCGAATACGGTTATGAAAACGGACTTTTATGCGCGAAAATGCGTGAAAAAAATCAGAATTTTGCACCTATCAAAGTAGCACGACCGTGCGCCCCTGTGGCAAGGTTGTGCGTGCTTTCTCGAGGTTGGGTGGCACGATCGTACCAACCTCTCTGTGCGTAGAAACTCTAATTTTTTGTATTTTTTTAGCACTTTTAAGTATACCAATGGATCCCAAACACCTAAACCTAATTAATTGAAGTGTAATTGAACTTCTAGGAGTAATTTAACATAGTTTTATATTAGGAATGAAGTGGCTTTGAAAAATAAAGAAAAGGGAGATGAACCTTGCAATTTCTTTTTAAATAGTCGGACCTTGAGAAATGGTGATGACATGCTTGACCTAATGTGAGGTTAGGAAGTAACTAAGGATGATTTGTTGATGTGTATTCGTATGATGTCTTATCTTGGTGAAATATTTGGAAATAGATGATTTTGTTAAATGATACGAACTTTGGTGAAAATAGACGAATTTTGGTAAAATGATAGAATAAGTTGTGATAAGTTGCAAATGACTTTGAATACATGATAACATGGTGAAATAATAATGAATCAATGATTGATTGGTCTATAATATGTTGGTTATCATGATGTGGTGAATTGTTCGTCTTTTATGCAATTTGTGCTTCGTCAAACGATGTTGTTTTCTTGTGATAATAATTGTTTATGTTGATTATGATGATGACTCTTTGTTGAATATGACTTGTTGAATTGTATGGATGTAAATGCTTAATAATGCAATGGTAAATTTTGGTAAAGATATTATATGATAAAGTGAATTGTATAATATATAATTGGTGAGTTGGGCATTGTCGAGTCTTTACTTGAAAGTCCATGCATTCATAGTCATGTTGAGTCTTTTGGTGAAGAACGTAGTCGGAGAGAAGCTACATTATTTGGTGAAGAATGTAATCGGAGAGAAATTACGTTCATACGGTAAAATTATCTCCATAATCCAAAATGGTACCACATGCATGTAGAGGTGTCTAGAACATTGCATGCACTTGAAATTGGTGAAATGTGTCATACTTGACTATGTGACTTAGTGAATATATGCATTGGTGAAATTTGGTGAATATTGTGATTATATGAAATTGTGGACTTGTATATGTTGTTTGATATGCTAAGATAGAAATATGATAATATTCATGTGAAGCTGGTACTATAGGAATGCTAAGTATGTATATATGAAATGCATGAATTTCGTGAATGATATTTTTGATTATATATTATTACATGGAATATTATCTAACCCCCAGTGGTCGTTTGGTTGACCACCTGTTTATTCGTATGAATGGGTAGACAACTTGCAGGACTGGGTTTGCTTTGCTACTGAGTTGCTTGAGGATAGCGTGGAGCTACCTCTTATCTTTTGCTCGAGTCATTTATGTTTATTGTTGTTTATTCGTTGCTGAATTTTATTTTATGAGACTATGGTTATGTATTTTAAACTTGAGATTTGGTGTTGAGATTTTATTACTCGTGTATTTGAGGATTATTGCATATTGATGAGATATTATGTATGTTGATTTTCCGTTGCGAGTTTTATGAAACTAAAATTATGCATGTTTTGAGAAAACGGAGTTGTAGCACCTTGAGTTTCTTTGATTTAGTTGAATTATTTGCATGATTTATTCCATATGGGGCATAGGAGGTTACATTAACCGCCCAACACTTTATACCATACAATATCATCGTCTGACTGCTATCCCATATAATTTTCTTTCAAGTTAAGAGGTACTTTCTTATCACATTAAACACATGAGGCTCCTCTCCTTTGCAACCACCCAACTTATATATGATTATTTACATTTGCTTCTATTTCTTCTAGACAACGACCTAGCATTCACACTATTTCGTAATTGATCCATATTATAGGGATTTAACAAAACTTTATATTGACTGTCAAAGAATAACACAACCTCTCCTTTTGCCCGATCTTGAGACCGGCCTTGGCAGGATTAGGCACTCTAGCCTATAAACACCTAAGTAATTTATTCCACAATAGAAATATCTATTTAATTAGCTTGATACTAAATAGATAAATCATTCACCATTGTGGATGTTAGAACCTTCTTTGTGATGTGATGTTTTAGTGGTAGGCTGTTGGAGATACAATTATGTCTCTTTATTATAAAGAGCCCTTCCTTTATTGATAATAAATCGAAATACTTCCCTTCAATAAAAGAAAATCGAATTAGTTATGTCTCCTCAAGAGTCCAGGGTCATGTCAAATTGTCTTTAAGCTCGTATAAATCCCTTACCTACTATTATTTTTTATCTTTGGAACCAAAACATATTGTGATTAAAAAAATTATTCCCTTTTTTCTTCTTCACTCCATTAAAATCCATCTCCACCCATCCGCTCCATTAAACCAAAAGACCATAAATGAAACCTCTACAATTACAAACTTGTTCGAAAAGAAGCTACTTAGAGATGAAAATGTAGCATTGTGTATGTTAAGTGAAGTTGAATTGAAATTAACTTATATATGTTTGTCTGCAATGATTTTTGTTTTTTAAGTCTAGTATGTGGTGCTTAGGTGATTAATTAGTGTTGATTTCAATGATCCCTTTGAATTTCTTCAAATAATTCTCCAATTTATGCTCAATAAGGATATATCCTAGAGAAAAACGAAGCCTAACAATGAATGATTATTTTTTAAAAAGATTTAATATCTGGCTCAATAATAATCAATTAATCTGGAAGAACAATTCCACCATCCACTAGTTCAAAGAAAGCTCATAAATAAATTTATTAGCCCAGAGAAATTTGCATCAAAAGGTTTTGAACTTTAAACCTTAAAATGAACACACTTCAAGATCTCAAACTCATATGATCAAACCAAATATACATGGGGTATTGTTGAGTAATTATTCTCTCATGTGAATTGTGTGTGGATGCTATAGAATCATTGAAAAGCAATTTGGGTGTGGCCCCTTAAAGGAGTGCTTTGTATTGGGAGGAGTGGTTATTACAACACACTATAAGAGTACTATTTTCAACACACTCATTTCTTTTTGTTAATATTTAACTATTAAATCACATAGGTCTCGCATAAGTTGGGATCTATACGAATTTCAATTAACAAACAGAGTCAATAGAAAAAATGTATTGCTAGTACATTTATTTGTTGTAAGTTTGCAGTATTTCTTCTTATAGTTGGCCTCCACTAAGGTTAAGAACTCGTATTTAGATTTGAGTACTCTTGTATGTCTTTGACTCTTTTCTAATATATTTTTTTACTATTTAAAAAATAATTTAAAAACATTGATATAAATTTAGTTTAAATAAATAATCATTTGTCTTTAAACATGTTTTATTTTAGGGAATTTGTCTTTAAACATGTTAGATGTTTTTTTTGAAAGAAAACATGTTAGATGTTATTACTGTAATATTTATACATATCAAAATTAAAAAACAAACTTATATGTCTTTGATAGTTTAGTCAATTTAATTATTAATTGTGTGTTTCCTCAGTTAATTTGATCCTTAATTATGTCGTTTGTATGGAAACCAAATAAAATGTCTTCCGTAATTTAATTGATTGAGTTCGTCATGAAATTAGCAACAGAAGACACATTCACGATATATTTTTTAACTCGTTCTTTTTTTTTTGAAGAAATTTTTTAACTCGTTCTATTTCTAATATTTTTCTTTCATACTAGTTACAAACCCGTGCGAAGCACGGGTTTAATAACGTATCTTGTAAAAAAAATTGTTTCAAAGGAAAAATGAGCAAATTAATGAATATTTCACAAACATTATAAATCTTTATCAAAATATTTATGAAAGTTTTACCAAGTCTAGAATAGAGATTAATATTTGTGAAATTGTGATGATTAGTAAAATAATTAAAAAGGGTAAAGGGTATAGAAATAAATTTATTAAAGAATTAAAAATTTGTTTAAACTTATTTTTGTTACAATTTAGGCCTAAAAAAATTATTGGACTTCGTTGAGTTTCTCTCTAATTTTTTTTATTAGCCTTGAAGCTATGACTCGGAGTTTGAAAACTGCAAAATTCACGAAAATTATTGAAGAAACACTATAAACAAATAAACGGCATCATCAAAAATTAAATCATATTTGGCTATAGTGATCAAGCAAACAAAAAAAGCAAGCATATTAAATACCTATAATCAATGGATTCTAATTGCATAGAGGTGACACTTATACTTTCTTTGTGTCTGGTCATCAATGAGAGTGATTGGTTTGCACTTTCCTTTCAGAATTGTTCTTGACAGCTCGTTTGGGAAATGCTAAACAGGAAAATAACTGCAATATTAGTCTAATGCATATTAACATGGATAAGATGTATGCAAATATAGTTACATATAATTTATAAAATGAAGGTAGCATAACTGATTTTAAGCTAAAGAAAATGCACCATGACTTCTAATTTATCTTCCTATTATCTTCTTATAAAGTCTAGATAAATGCATGCATGTGCATTATATGTACCCCGTTGACCAATTAACATCGTTGAAACAAATGGAAATTAAGCATCACTCCCGCATGTGCATCTATAGCTAGCACCATTTGACATTGATGTCTTCGAACATTTGGTGCAACTCTCATAATACCATCCAAACTGGTTAGGATTGAATTTAGTTGTTTTTCAAATAGTGATGCAGTATGTATCCTAACACAAATTATGCACATGAAATAAATAATAATGCAATATGTATTTTTAATTTATGCGTAAAAAAACTCAAAGCATGTTTGTGCATAAATAAAGCAGACCTTGACTAAGTTTATAAATTCAGCAATTGGCCTAACTTGAGACATGTACGAAGTACATTGAGAAGAAGCCGAACTCTAACTTAAGTTCTGACTGAAGTTTTGACTCTGAGCTTGAGAAGTGTTAAGGTCACTACAACAATTCAAGAAATATGGTCAAAAAACAATCAAATCAGATTGTGAAATAATAAGTTACTCTGATCGTACCTAACCAGAAGGTGATTGCCGGTGCTTTGAATGCTGTGGTTTAGACGGTGGTGGAATACGTTAGAATTCTTTTTGGAGCGAATGGGGGGTGTGTACCTGCAGGCACTCTGACGCTCAAGTCAGTAGAGATCAGAGAGTGAGGGTTTAGAGGAAGAGTTAGATTCTACCTTGGGGACTGCTATGAGTCCCCTATTTATAGACGTGGAGGGTTGCAGAGCCGTTGTAATGGCACACCTAGCTCTGACAGTTACGAAATCGTGGGAAGTGTAACTACCAGAGAGTTTATTGCGGGAACGTGCAGAGAGACGTAGTGGCTCGTTTGAACCGGTCTCGCTCGCTCTGTGCACCCCCCTTGTAGGAAAGGGGTGTGTTGCAAGTAAGTTTTCCAAACGTGACGTATGGGCTTTGGATTGTATTGGGCCTAAGTAAATGGGCCAAAGAGCCTTTTGGCCAGTCCAGAACAGTAGCCCCCCAAGTCGTTGCTCTTGATAAAGAGTGATGACTTAAGTGCGGGCATTTTTGGTTGTTCGTGGTCGGTCGTATGAAGGAAGTTCGCTTTTAAGTTCTCTGTTCGAGAATAATCCAATCTCGTTTGGCGGACATGTGGCGCCCCTGAATCCAGGAACTATTCGCAATGGTGGTAAAGAATGTCGCAAAAACTGCGCGAGCGAGTGAGTGGACGCGCTCGCTGTCCTTTGACATCCCTTTGCTTCTGGACCAAGTCAATTCGCCAATGGAAAGGGCTATGTCCTGCAGGCGAGTGCTCGGTTGACTTAAGTCGGAAGAAAAGATTCCCTCGTCAGGAAGTTTGGTCGATTGTCATTCCGCAATTAATGCCCACGTCTCGAGGGACAAACTGAGGAGACATGACCTTTGGTTTCTGAATGACACGTGTAAAGGCTATTGCAGTACTTGAGTACCTATAGTCTGCAGAGTGTTCTTGGTTTGTGTTTCTAAGGTGTCATCAGCACCGTTGATTTAATCTTGGCATTTGGAGAACCGCTTTGAGAGATCAGAGCCCTTGGATGAATGATTTGATTTAATCTGGACCGTAGGCATGCCACTTGAATGGAGAGTCGTATGTGAAGGGTTGCACCGGATGTGGTCTCACGACCTTTGGGAGGTTTTGTGAAACGAGTATAAATAGTTCAAACGTTGTTTGGATCATTACTGCATTTTCATTTCTCAGAACTTAGAGATTTTTCCAAGAGGTCCGTCAAAGTCGAAGCCTTTCCGGTCCTTCATCTTCCCATTTCAAGTCCAGTTCATCCATCGTAACAGGTAAGACTCTGATGATTCCTTTTTCCCTTATTTCATGCTTGACTTCTTTTAGTTTCCTGTTTAAGAAACCGTAGAAATGCATGCTTTTTAGGGTAGAAGTTACTCCGACTCGGTGGTTTCTGCCGTTTGCTACGGTGGTTTCCGCCGTGTGTAAGTAGTTTTTAGGATTTGCTGTCTGTTTTCCGTATTTTTAGAAAAACATTGGCGACAGGCTGTTTAGTTTTTTAGGGTTACGACTAGTTGTTGCCATGCATGGTCTTTCGCCGTTACCGCCATGTTTATCGAAATCTTTTGAAAACCCTTTTTCTTATTCGAGTCGATCAGACCTGTTGGTTTGAAAGAGAGATGAGTGTCATCTTTTGGATTGATCCTCTCCTTGTTTTTTTCCCTTTCAGGTTTGATCATGGCGAGTAATTCAGGTAGGGATAGTGGAGCAGCGTCTGAGCGCCTTTGGATAGGGAGAGAAACCCTAGACTCGGTTTCGCTTTTCTCGGCAGATGGTGCGGCGAGAGTCCCGCGTTGTATAATTGGGAGGAAAGAAGACTGGGAGATCCTTCTTCCCTCCTCTTCTGATAGGGTATGCTCGTGTTTTTCGTCGAGCTGTATCCCTATGTATGAGGCTGTCTTCCAGGAGGTGGGTTTTAGGCTTCCTTTTTCCCCCTTCCAAGTGAGTGTTTTCGACTGGCTAGAGTTATGCCCATCTCATCTAAGTTTGGATTCTTTCTCATACCTGATAGCTTTCGAGCAGTTGTGCCAGTATCTTTGCCTCCCGACCACTAAGGAACTGTTTTTCGTCATTTTCACCATTCAGCTGGGATTGGATAAAAATGGCGGTCACAACTGGGTATCCTTTCGTCAGCGCAAGGCGTTGTTCGAGATCTTTGGTAGTGAGACCACGAAGTTCCAGAAGAGGTTCTTCTTGGTGAGGCCCCGGACTGAGGAGGCGATGAAAAGTGTTCTTAAGATGGTGGAACGCCCCCATGAGGATGTTGGGGTTGTGTTGGCGCGTGTCCCACGCTTTCACTTTTGCTGGAGTCAAGACCACTTCAAGCATGAGCCCGCTATGTATAGATATGGTTATGCTGATTTGACCAACCGAAACAAAACGAGTTTTGCCCGGATTCTTGAGTTTGTAGGCTCTTTCTCCCGGTCGGAAGTAGTTGATGAGGATGGTAACCCTGTACTGGATTCGCGGGGGAACCAGGTTACCAAGCCTCATTTGATTGACACCCACTCTTTGGTGCTTTCCAAAGACCCTATAAATCTTTTAGGTAGGTCTAATTTGTCACTTTTTGCCTTCTGTCTGATTTATGGTTTTTACTAGTGTTTTGCTTGTTCTTGAATCTGCAGGGAGGATGTCCAATATTCGTTCCATGGTGAATAAGGCCAACCAGAAGGTTACTGTTCAGGGCAGCGGCAGCGAAATCAGATGGCGGACGCCTGGTTTCCCGTTCGTGTGTCTGAGGATCCAATTGAGGAGGAAGAGGTCCCCCTTAAAAGAAAGCAGATTGCTCCTCTTGACAAGGGCAAGCAGGTTCAGACCCAGGCTTTGGTTCCTTCTAAGGATGCTTCTTCAGCTGCCGAAGGCCTGTTTCAGCTTCCCAAGTTGTGGTCGGAGTCCAGTCGTTTCGGTTCTCAAGCGTCACTTTATTTAAGCGATCCAGATCTGAGAGCGATCCGCGATCTGGGAGTTGTCCGCCGGTCCCGAGCAGTGACTGATGGGGTCGTAAGTGCTATGAGAGCTTTGGAGGTTGTTGTTTATATGAACAATTCTTCCATGGAGGAAGCGGTGCGGTCTGATGCCCTTACCCGCGAGAGGGGTGAGATGGCCAAGAAGATGACGGACATGGAAGCTAAGCTAGTTGATGCGAAGAAGGTGAACCTGGAGAAGGATAACATGATTGCTTTCCTGGGGAAGAAGGCCGAGCTGGTGACTCGTTACAGTGATGAGTTGAAAGAGGTTCGTGCTCAATTCGTTGCAAAGAAGAAGGCTCTCGAAGATGCTCTTCATGATGCTTCCTTGCCTGGCGAGGATGAAACTGAAGACACAGCTGAGCTGGCTCGCCCTGCGTTGGTCTACAGGATTGAAGAGCTGGAGAGGAACTCGGTGGATGCCGCACGTCATGGTTTTGATAACGCGATAGATCAGCTCAAGGTTGTGAATCCTGGTGTACAATTTCGTGTGGATGGAATCCATTTCCTAAAGTACGTCAGAAATGGGGAGATTGTTAGTCAAGATGATGAGGGGCATGTTTGAAACGCCCAGGCCTATATGGCCTTGTAATCTTTTAACAATTCCTGTTTTGTAATCGGCCTTTGTGCAACTAACATTGTGCGGCCCGTCGTGGTTCGCATTTCTTTTCGTTATATACTCTGTTTTGTTCTTGATTACACTTGTCTGAAAATGTTTGTTTATTTTCAAGTATAATGTGTCGAACTGAGTGCTCATTGTGTGAGGCTTTTTCGTACTGTTTGAAGTATTTGTTGAGAGCGAATTGTTCGTCTTGCATGTTTCACAAAATGTAACAATTCGTATGCTCTTAGTGTTCAACTGTATCTTGGTGCTCGCTTGTTTGGAAAACGAGGCTTATTTTAAGGTGAGGTAAGTCCGCTACGGTGGGATGGTCTACCCCCCGGCAGTCATTATTTCGATGGAGTGAATTAATGACTGGAGAGTTTGGCATGCCCGCATGTGGCCTTGTTACTTTGACTCATTGTTTTGAATCAAGCTTTTGCCTTTCTTTTCCCAGGTATTTGTTGCTATGTCTGGAACGTTTTACCTTTTGCGTTGTTTTGCAAGGGAAAATCCGGGTGTGAGAGTTCTAACTGTTACGCGAAGTATTTGTTAGAAGTATTTCACATCCAAGAGATTGTTTATCTGAACGTGTGTCCGAAGTTGTATTTCGGACGGAAAACAGTGGATGAACGAAGAAATCAATCTAAGTTCAATGCATTGAGGCGTGAATCACCCATCGCGAGCAGGGGTTCTACCTAACATGCCGGGCAGTGATGTCGCAGCAGTAAGCGTACATACTGAGGAGTAAATGAATCTATTGTGTAGATTTTCACTTATCCTTTAACTTTTTGGATTCGGAGTGGCACGACTTTCCTCTTCCGTTTATTTTTGCTCGTTTATGGAGAGCATGAAGTTCGTTTGTATGTAACTAAGTATGTACATTAGAGTAAGTTGGCTCTGTTGGCCATCTAAGTGTAATACGTTTTGAGTTTTTCGGCATTCCAAGTTCGTGGAACTGTTCCTTTGTGAAGATCTTCGAGTCCGTAAGCTCTCGTTCCAGTTTTCATTCGGACTCTGTAGGGTCCCTCCCAGTTGGCGGCGAGTTTTCCCTCTTCGGAGTCCTTCATGTTTCGCCGGAGAACGAGATCGCCTACTTCGAATTCCCTTCTTATGACCTTTTTGCTGTGGCGAGCGGCTATTTTTTGTTTTCGCGTTGTTTCTCACAAGGTAGCTTCATCCCTGACTTCGTCAACAAATTCGAGCTCTTCACGTCGATTCCTTGCGTTGGCTGGGAAGTCGGTGTTGGCGTCAGTTCACCATGTGAGTTCGGTTAGCTCAATGGGTATGACCGCCTCTGTCCCATACGTGAGTCGAAAAGGTGACTCGCCAGTAGTGGAGTGGGGAGTAGTTATGTAGGCCCAGAGGACCGTATGCAACTCTTCAGCCCACTTAGTTTTGGCTGTGTCTAGCCTTCTTCGTATTCCTCGTAGAATAACCATGTTTGCTGCTCCGGCGAGGCCGTTAGCTTGAGGGTGCTCGACGGAGGTAAAACTTTGTTTGATCCCAATCTTCCTTAAGTAGTCCTGGAAACTTTGATCTGTAAACTGAGTCCCATTGTCGAATATCACTAGGGTCGGTACTCCGAATCTTGCTAGGATGTTCCTTTTGAAGAAACGAAGTACGTTTTTGGTTGTGATCTTCGCTAATGGGTCGGTCTCTATCCATTTTGTGGAGTAGTCAATGGCCACTATGAGATATTTGAGTTGTCCAGTGGCTTTAGGGAATGGCCCCAGAAGGTCGATGCCCCACCATGCGAAGGGCCAAGGGGAAACCAATGACGTTAACTCAGCAGGGGGTGCAAGGTGCATGTCCCCGTGTAGCTGGCATTTGTCGCAAAGGTTTGCGTAATCTTGAGCATCTTTCAGCATGGTAGGCCAATAGTATCCTGCTCGTAGGACCTTTTTCGCGAGAGCTTTAGCACCAAGGTGTTGTTCGCAGATGCCGTCATGGACGTCATCGAGGACTTCTTGGGTCTCGTTAGGTCCCAGACACTTGATAAGTGGTGTGGTGAAACCCCTTTTGTATAGGATTCCTTCCTCTATGGTGAACGAGCAAGCCCTTCGTTTTAGCCTTGTTCTTTCATGTGGATTGGAAGGGAGTTCCCCGTTTGCTATGTAGCGAGAAATGGGTCCCCTCCAGTCGTCCACCTCAATGATTGAGTTGATATCGGGAAGTTGAGCCTTTTGTTTCTGGATGCTTAGTTCGCTGAGGACCTCTTGTATGACGGTTTTGTTTCCGTTTGCAGTCCGTGTACTTACGAGTTTCGAAAGAATGTCTGCCCTGGTGTTCTGTTTGCGGGGAACGTGAGTTACCTCGACAGTTTCGAATTCTTTCATTTTCTCTAGCACCAGCTGGACGTACTGTTGGAGGTGTTCCTCTTTGACCTGGAACTCGCCCATGACTCGGGAAGCCACTAATTGAGAATCAGTAAAGATTTTTACCTTTTTGGCTCCCAGGTCTTGGGCGGTCCGTAGGCCGGCCAAGAAGGCTTTGTATTCTGCAGTGTTATTGGTTACTGGAAAGGATAAACCAAGAGAAATTTCGACAACGATACCTTTGTTGTCTTCTACGATTATTCCAGCTCGCTTCCTTTGGAGTTGCATGATCCGTCTACGAAGACGGTCCATTCTTCTGTGTTGTCCTCCATCGGGAAAGTCATCTCGGCAAGGAAGTCTGCAAACACCTGCGCCATTAGTGCTTTCCTAGATTCGTAGTGTATGTCGAACTCGGATAATTCGAGTGACCACTTCATCATTCGTCCAGCTACATTGGGGAGACCCAAAATTTGTCTAATGGGTTGGTCTGTTCGGACTATTACCGTATGAGCTAAGAAGTACTGCCTCAATCTTCGGGCCGATGTGAGGAGTGCGAGAGCAACCTTTTCGATCTTTTGGTACCTCGTCTCTGGCCCTAGCAGTGCTTTGCTGGTGAAGTAGACTGGTTTATGTCCCTCCGCTGTTTTTTTGATGAGGACGGCGCTTACCACGTCAGAAGAAACATAAAGGTATAGGTACAGTACTTCACCATGCTCGGGTTGTGAGAGAAATGGGGGTGATGAGAGGTTCTCTTTGAGATGCTTTAAGGCGTTCTCGCATTCGTCTGTCCAGTCAAATTTCATCTCCTTTCGCAAGAGTTTGAAGAAAGGGAGAGCATGTTGAGCGGACTTGGCCACGAATCTTGAGAGGGCAGTTAGCATACCGTTGAATGTTTGGATGCATTTCTTGGAGTGGGGAGTGGGAAGTTTAGTAAACGCTTGGCATTTATCTGGGTTCGCCTCAATTCCTCTCTCGGTCAGATAGAACCCGAGGAATTTGCCCGCTTGTACTCCGAAAGTGCATTTTTCTAGGTTGAGCCGCATGTTGTGTTGGAACAAAATGTGTTTAACATTACCCTTTGAGTTTTGATGATAACAAGGTATTAAAAATTGTCAATTAGATATGCTAATATTTGTTCAAGTATGAAGGACCATATACAAAAAATTTAGTGTCACTTTAAAGCATAAGGTTCTGGAAGAACAAATGAGAGCAATGAAATCAACAAGAAGGAAGCTTGAAGCATCTGAAGAAAAGAGGTTCTGAAGACAAAGTGCTCCTGAAGTGCTGACGTCATCAGAAGCACCTCATTTGAAGCAAGATCACCAGAAGCAGTTTTCATCAGAAGAACTGAAGATCATCAGAAGCTTAGAGAATTAAAGCTTCAAAGGCTGTTCAAATGATTTAATCTCGTCTAGCATTGCAGAAGACTGAAAGAACAAATGTAACGCCCCAATTTATTATTTAATTATTTTTGGTTGAGTTTAGAGTCTTTTATATGACTTATGTGATTTATGTTGATTTATGACATGTTGTGGTGTTTTAATATTTTTTTAAGTGG
>Ga0315915_1007903_pt1 | contig 12578 bp, 6 predicted proteins | sample MpolbnodulesMG_FD_207738 | JGI IMG/M metagenome (GOLD analysis project Ga0315915, IMG submission 207738) | Medicago polymorpha root nodule microbial communities from Los Angeles, California, United States - branched nodules | ecosystem: Host-associated > Plants > Roots > Nodule | place: USA... | reverse complement strand
TTTTGGGTTTTAATGTTTGAAGATTGACAAATGTGACTTTGTTTTTTTTTTCCTAGGTTTTTGGGTTTTAATGTTTGAAGATTGACAAATGTGACGAAGGTTGAAGATGATGAAGGGAAAATAAAATCAATTGTTGTTGACTCGCTGTAGGGAGTAGTCATCTTTCAAAAAAAAAATCAAATGATTTAAATTAAAATTAAAATTAATAGTGTTTAAGGTCCTTAGACAGTTGGGTTAAAATTAACAGAATATGACCAAATTAATCGACGGAGGTAATGTTAAGAGACCAGTATGGAGTTTTCATGGGACCAAAATGAAATTAATAAATTAATTTACAGACCAATGTAGCAATTAAGTCTTAAAAAAACAAACAAGAAAACCAAACGCTCAAGTCTAGATCAAAAGTTGTAAAGGCTCTTTTAACTTGTTAAAAACCAATCCTGAAGTCATAACAAAATATTAGGTAAAGAGTAAGGTTTATGTTCCACACCACTGCAAATTGCAAAATTACAAGATCAGCTTGTGCAAACTAAAATCTATCGGCCGTCATCACAATAGGCTGAGCTTCAACACGCTTTCGATGATGAAGATACGGACCCATTCCTACGGCTTCTTGCAGCTGCACACAAGATACAGAAACACAACCGGAAAGTTTGGCATTTACACTGTTTTCTTGATTTGTTTAGGATATAAAAGATACACAAACACAAGCAATACATAATGGGAAAGTTTGGCATCTGACCTTTGCAGCTATTCCTGCAAAAGCAGGATCAGCAGAGACTCTACTTGACTGCGTCAGTGATTTGTTTATCCGCATGCAGCAGTTATATCTAGCTTCCATTCCTGAAATACTCTGATTTATGTTAAAATAATACACACCAAAGAAAATAAAATAGTAATATTCGGACTGTAAACATGTGGAATGGATTGCATGATGCATATTCACAATAATGTGAATCAAAACAGACCTATTTTTGTAGTTTCGGTACTTGGGTCGGTCACAATATTTATAATCTCTTGTCTTGAGCATATCTCCATCAAGCACCACGGTCGAGACACCAATCCACTTATCATTCTATAACCCTGAAAATATGTCACACAAAAATCACATCAGACTTTCTTTAGTGAATTTAAGGACAGGCTTAAAAAAAGTTTGACCAGTGTGTGCCACCCTGCGAACTTTGTTATTGATTCCTGAATTTTATTTACAACAGCCTGATATTAAAAAATCTAGTATACAGAGATTAACTTCTAAATTTGATGTAACTAAAAGTGCAATGTAGTGCTGTAAAGCTCTATAAAGCTTCCTCTATGATCATGTCTAAGAAAAAATAGGTAAAAAACATATTGTAGGCAGTCTTGTATTTGCAAGAGGAAGATTCTAAGGCTTGACTGACAACCTACTAGTAATATAATTTTGCATCAAAGCTCTCCTTCCTTAATTTGATGATATTAGTGATTGAAATATTTAAATGCTACATAATTGAGTTTTGGGTTTTATATTGACCTGATTTCATTTCCATCATATGAAATTGAAATTACTAAAAATGATTGACTTCTAAAGCTATGTTATGTTCATGTGACAACTGAAATGAAATCATTCAAGCATGCTTCGTAAAACTTGAAATACAAAATCATTTAAATGTCTCACCGCTATACGGATTTCGGAATCTTGCTGCAAAACTGATAGAAATAGACCCTGCAATTTGCATGATAATGGTGAGGTTCCAGTCTATAATAACTGGCGCATAAAGCTTTCATGCAAGACAACTCAATGAACATTGTACCCTAGAGGATCTTAGGTTCTAATAGCATCAAATTTTTATAAAGTACAGGGTAAAATGCACTCAAAAACTACAGCCTACAAGTAACTGATCAACAAAATCTTGGAAGTGATAGAACTGCTATTTAATCAGGGTCATTTGTTGGGTAAGATTCTATAAAAATATTATTTGTCAAGGGCTTTTGACCAAGATGCACTTTCTGTAGAAAAGTTGGGAGACATTTCTTATCTCTGGTTTGAGAGATCGGTCTTTTGATTTTTAGTTCTAAACTTAAAAAAAGTTCTATTTATTTGTTTCCTCTTTTGTTCCTATCTTTCCTTAATCTAAGGAATAAGCTTTAATAAAATACCTCTAATAAAGAAGGGCATGTCCTGTTGAATAAGATAAGAAAGTATTTCTGCTATTCACTTTCAACACATTTCAGTGTGACTATTAGTTATCTTTACAAACTTTCTGTATTGTTATATGAAACAATAGATGTTCTAAATTATTATATTTAGATGAAAGGAATGAAAGAAATAAAAGTGGGTCGCGCTCAGTAAAACAACTTTGCCGAACCACCCATATCTCTAATAAAAACAGTTTTTTTTTTTCAGATACGTATATCTGAAATGATTTTGGAGGATGCTAAATTTTCTCACACATTTTGATAGAAAGACACTGCTCAGCCTGGTCTTTTTGATTTAGATCAGAAATTTTCAATTACTGGCCGAGTCATGATTAAGATGGGACAAAGCCACAACTAGAAAAAGTTTAGTGTATGCTGAATATCTTTAGCTTAAATAGAAACTTACAATCATACGCAACTACAACTAGAAAAATATTAACCAGCAAATAGCATTTGAAATTAAAGAGTGTAAAAAAATGACCGATGGTGTCAGCTTTGAGCTCCTGGATGCTGTTTCATAAAGTAAGCGAAGCAGGTTTTCTTCTGCTTCAGCATCAAGTATGACGTCATTCTCAGATCTGGTTTCACCTGAGATGTTTCCTAGAGCATGCAGTGCAGCCTGTGATTGCGTTTGAAGAAATCATGTAAGCTAGAAGAGATGATAAAGTTACATCGAATCTGAATATTTATTTTGCTGTTTTAAAAGAGCTGTACAAATACATAAATGAGATACACTTTTGGATCTCAAAATCAAATAACTGTTAATGTTATGTAGAGTACATTTATTTATTGATAAACTAGATTGGAGTACAGAAGCATCAGGATGGAATTAGAGATCCCAACTATGTTAACTCTAATGACTCTCACAATCATTTGTAGAGACACCAAATTTTCACTAAAATGAAAAGGAGAAGAGGAAAATATAATCATTGGGTCATAAACCAAAACCCATGAAAAAAAATCATGAAGATCGAAATCTGAAGTTCGACATAAACAGCCTATTATGAACAAAATCTTCCCTAATCAAATTAGGAAAAGAATCCCACCAAGTATAACTAGGATTAACACACCACGAAAAGAAGCAAGCTTTTCAGAACAACAATTGTCTACTCTAAACATATGGGAGACTAGAAATTGCATCTGGCAAGTGGTGTACCAAATCAAGGGAAATATATGATTTTATTTTTCTTGATTTTATTTCATTCTCTTTGATCATATTTGATGCTATCATTATTGGTCCTAATTAATGGGACAACTAGTATTGTATTTTCTTTATCTGTACAAGATTGTATTAATAAAGCACAAATTATTATTTCATTACTTTCTACATGGTGTCAGTAGCGCGTGGAAGTAGGCTCTTATTGGAACTGCCACAAGCAATGTCGTTTTTTTTTTTTTTTCTGAAGAAGCCAAACTAGCCTACCAAAATTAGCTCCGGAGAGAACTGAACCTGAGATCCTGAGATCAATAGCATATTAAACCAGCTATATGTTATTGAAGAACCAGATATGACCAATGGTGGTTCATGTAATAGACAAGTGTAACCAACAGCAGTGGCGACAACAGTAAACTGGGCATGACTGGCGGCGGCTCTGACGGTGACCCGTGTGTGATTGGCAGTGGGCGGTGCAGGTAAAGACAGTCCAGGAAAAGACGACCTAGAAAGTGACGGCAACCAAAACAGTTTTCTCGTCAGCGGTGGACTGAGTGGATTTTCAGGAAGTGTTTTGTTTTGTCCAATTTCTACGTCGACAAACGATCCTCTAATACTCTAATGATCGATGTTGGGCGTCTCAAACATCAATGGGAAAAATCACACGGCATTGGCTCAAAATCTCAAATTGATACTAGAAAGCAAAGGAAATATAGGTAGATTTCTCATGGGAGATGTGAACAAACCTGCATGAACAGATCCAAATATCAAATTCTAGAAGCCTGAAAACTTGATAGTTATAGCTTGGTTGGTTAACACTACAGAGCCCATAACTAGAAAGTCTTTTAAGTTTTTGCCCATTACCAAAAAACGTTTTGAAGACTCTCAACGACACACGTTGTGGTATTTATAATTCTTCTTAGATCTCAGACCTCAAGTCCTGACTGTGTCATGCCTAGCAAGGTGACAAGAACGTAACTACTTGTTATAATGAATTGATGACTTTATGGCAGAAATTGGGATCTTTGTTGGGACAATAATTGGAAATGAACTAAGGACGATGTGCTATTTCTTACAAGACAGGTGAATGATAGGCTGTGTTCTTAGCTGGTTTTAATAGTCGACTTTGACGATGTTCGAGGTAAAATACTTAGAAAGATTTTGTTGCCAACGATTAGGGAAACTTTCTCTATCACTAGGAGAGAAGAGGCTCGAAAAAGTGCGATGATGGTAAGTCATCTTTTGTTGCTCTTGCTACCAAGAGCTACAATGAGGAGGGAAAGGAAGTTGGAAAAAGACCATTTTGCTAGTATTGCAAACCCGTGGCATACCCGTGAAACATGTCAGAAGCTCCATGGCAAGCCTCCTAAATTGAAGAAAAAGGGAGGAAATGAAGGTTGTTCTCTCTAGGCCAGTACTCATAATCAAAAGAAAGTCTCCTTCAAGCTCACTTACAGTCACCAAAGAACAATTACCAACTGTAAAAAATCTTGTCTCAAACTACTTTGTTCTATATCACAAAGAAGTAATTTTGTAAATACCATATTCGTGGTGTGAATCCCACTTATAATGGACTTCATTCTAGAGGTTATGTACCATTTCGAATCAGTTTCTATTTCTATTAAGAATAATAACATTATCTTGTGGCACTTACGGTCAGGACATCCAATTTCTCCGTCTTTGAAACATATTTTCCCTAAATTATTTTCTAGGGAGAACCCATCTTTACTTCATTATGAAACTTGTCAATTTGCAAAACATCACCGCTCTTCTTTACTTACACAGCCGACAATCAAAGCCATTTGTGGTTATTCATATTGAAGTTTGGAGTCTGAATAAAATAATCACTTTTTCAAAAAGATAGTTTGTAACTTTATTCAGAACCATACTTGAACTTGTTGGGTTTATTTATCATAGGAAAAATCTGAAGTTCGACGGGCAGTCAAATTCATTTTTGATAGTGATTGTCTTTGAAAAGGAAAGGTCAATGTGAAAACGAACTATAAGAACGTAAATGAGGAATTGAATTTCCAGCTCTATCAAGAATATGAACCAAGAGATAATCCAACTGATCATCCTAACTTAGGTGAGTCCTCATCTTCTCTCCCTAAGTGTCATCATGAGTTATCTGAAATAGATGTTCCTATAGCTCTTCGAAAAGCTATTAGATCTTGCACTAAGCATTCTTTGTCTAAATATTGTCATGGTCAGATTTGTCTTCTTCCTTTTCTGCCACCAACTGTGTTCACCATGGTTCGATCTGGTGGAGTTGATTACAATGAGTTACAAAAGGTCTGAATCTGCATTTCACACTCCCAAAACAGAGGGCCGGTGACATTGAATGTAGGTGCTGCTTCTTCAAGCCTCGTAGAATAAGTCCTAACAGGTTGATGGGAGGTATCTCTCACTTTACCAGCCGGTTTTGTGATGTTGAGTTAGACCTAATTCAAGTTCTAAGATTAACTTTAAAATATTATATATAGTTGTCAAATTTTTTATTTTTATCCTATATCATGTTATTATTTGGTTTATGATAGAACCCAGAAATTTGAAGGTAACACTGTATTTATTTAACAGGAAAATGGTGAGCTCAAAGCTCTTATAATTATGAAAACAGAAAACTGAAAGGATAAACCAGAGTTCAGGGAACTCCTACCAGAGCTAAGCTCCTATACCAGAGAGAACTTATCTCCTAAACAACACTTAGCAAACTTGCTGAATGCCTCCCCCTCTAGGCTTCCCTCTCTTCTATAACTGACATTCTGCCCTTAATGACTAACCCTCTATCCTACCCTCTCTTTAATAACTGCAATTCTGCCTAATTATTATAACTGTTTGTATTCTCACAGCTTCTAGAAGTTGTGCTTGTATGGATCGGGCCCAACTATTGGGCCAGCACATGTACAGGAACTCAGGGTTCTATCAGTTTATCTCAAATATAACGATAATATACTACACTACTATCAGGTTTGTTCTACTGTGTGCTTCAAACATAAGAAAAGATAAGATAAAAACCTATAACGTCCTTATTCTATCCTACTATTTTCCTATCCAATATCATGCTATCATATCCACCATATTATGCAAAAAAAACAGACACTAGCTAAATACTCAGACTAGCTTGATATAAAGAACGGCTAACAGTAACTTAACGACAGCTGTAGCTTGTGATGGCATTTCTACCCAACCCAGAGCTAGGTTAAGCTTATGTTAGTGTAAGATGAGGCTCAGCTATATAAAGCTGATGTCATCATTTGGCAATGAACACAGATTCATTTACTTTCCTTATTGGGAGTCATCACTCTCATCTTCTATAGGGGGCATAACACATTCCAATCAACTGTGAACAACATTTTAGGGTTTGCCATAAAATTACTACCGAAAATGCTTGCAAGCATTTGATATCGATACATATAATATACAGTTTAAACCTCAATGCAAATATGCTCATCAAAATCATATGAACAAGTTTTTGAATAACAGCAAAAGATGTGACAACTGGAGCATCAAATTGCAGTAATTTATGCAGCCTCAAAAAATTTCAAAAAAGATATCCAGTTCACTAACCAGTTGTCTACCATGCCTTTCTGGTCCTTGTCGATCAAAAGCAGCATCAATAGCATGTCTAGCAGCAGGTGATGTGCCTGAGAGTAGTAATTTAGCTCCTCTGATAGCTATGATCACACAAACCAAAAATTAAAATTTATAGTAGATATAAAAGACGAGGATCTCGTAAAACATTCAAAACAATGGAAGTCGTTTGAGTTTATTAGAACAGTAACATTGTAACTCCTTTGAGAGCTACAATCCCAAAAACTTAAAAAAATAATTGTAATATTTTAAGAAGAGACTCTCAATAAAACAATATAAACCCATGGTCTAGTGGTTTGAACATACCACTTTTAATTTTTTTAAATTGCTATCATTTTGAGAAACTACTTAGAACAAAGTTGTGATAAACTTCATTTAAAAGGAGTGTTATTTCACTTTTCAACCAACCCAATAATACTTTCTGCTTTAAATAAAAGTCTCAAAATAAATAAATAAATTCAATCTTAAATAACTTCATTTTTAATCATAGACAAATGCGCTGTAAATCTTTTATTAGGATTCTGCACACTTTTCCTCAACATAACCAAACCAAGCATATTGAAATTGATCATCATTTCATTAAGGAGATTATTGAGACGTTCAACTGAAGGACTGTCCAGTGAAAAGTTTGAGAACCTCATTTATAAATAGAGAATGGTTGGTATCTATCTATTAAATAGATCAAGCTGGGCAATGAGGTCCCACATTGGTTATGAAAGTGCTAAATTCTGTTGAATGTGTCGGAAAAGAGTAATAGCAGTTGGTTAGTTGGTTATCTATTATTGTATTGGATATGTTAGAATGATTACAGTAATTGTCAGAATCATTGTTGAGACACAACTATTAATGCACATTCACTTATAAGCTTATGCTTTGGAATAAGTCGGTCCATGATTTGTTGAACAATAATCAACATAGAATTTAAAGATCTCTCAAAATAAAGAAATTAGGAAACGACTAAGACTATGTTGACAGTAAAGGTTAAATAGAAAGAATAAACTACCATCAACAAAATACCTTTGCATTAGATTGTTTGAATTTGTTAACAGAAAATTAAGAATTACGAACCATTCAGATACTCTCCTAGATTTCAATGTAGTTTTAGAAAAATTGGATGAAATAACTTCTTATATGGAAACAAGAAGTTGAACTGGTGCTGAAGGGACATTGTTGACAACATGTTGAATGAACCCTTCTTACTTCCCATTTTCTGCATAGGTTATGCGGATATTGGATGTGTGTAACCAATATATACTTGATGGGAGCAATATATACTTGATGGGAGCAATATATACTTGATGGGAGCAACAGGATCTGATAACATAATTGCACTTTGCAATAGCCATTTGTTGCATTCGGTTGCATTGACTCTTGATAATTGTAATAGAAAATCCACAACTATTTTCAACCAAGGACAATAGCTAGCTAAGGATTACCCGCTTCACAAAAAGATTCACAAAATACTACGAAAAGAACTCGATATATATCTGAATATCTTCTGAGAAACAAAGCTTAGATCAAACTTCTGTTAAGCATCACAGATCCAAATACAAATCAAGAGAAACTGACATACGGCCACTATATTTTTATATAAAAAAGATATTAAGTTTTGTTGTGACTTTTTTTTCTTCCAATTTTATTCTTCACTTGAACTTTTTTTACAATTTTATTATTCATCAAAACTTCTATTATTTTTTAGATAATAGCGGAAAGACGAACTCGTTAATAATATGAATAGTTGTGAATATAAGTTAGGGTACTTCAGAAGTTTCTTACCGTAGCATATTTCTTTTGTAATTAATACTATTAATCGTGCAATTCCCTATATAACAAAACTTCAGGATGTATTCAGACACATTGTTTCAGCATATGCCTCTCATTTTATCTTACTTTCTCTACTTCAATATGGTATCCAGAGTCTATCGAGAGGCAACCCAACTTTTTGACCATGGACCCACTATGCTCCGGCGAGAAAAAAAATTCGGCAACTAGTTTCATCTCTTTCAGTTACATACAGCCCCGCCATTGCCGCCGCCACCCACTTCGATGAATTTTCCAGCAACTGACCCCACCATCTGGTTCTCCTTGCCCAATCAGGCTGCTGTTTGTCCCTTCGGACTCGCCATTCCCAGCTAGTTCCAGTGTTGCCCTCATTTTTTTGTACACAGAAATACGTGTTACCAATATATGTCGTAATAGAGTCATCTATCTTCTTCAAATTGATGATATTCAGCAATCGGTGAATTTCTTAGCCCAACTCGACACCGACTCACGCGTGAGGTGAGGACAAAATATCGTTTTGATGTTACGATGAACGGTGGACTTGAAGATACTGCAGAACAACTGAGCATCAATCTTTTTCCATGTAGATTTTTCAACCGAATCCACATCTTCAACCTTTTTAGTGAGATGGTTCTTGTATTCTTGACCTTGAAGCATCCTCTAGGCTAAGTCTAACAATACTATTCTAGTCTAACTCAAACTGCCACTTCTAAAGCCTTTTGTTTTCCATGTGACAATTATTCTTTGCTAGATCTTAACTGATAGTTATCAATTTGTAGAAGCTGTCATTGTTTTTGTTTTTATCTATTATTTTCTGTATTTGTAGAAGCTGTCACTGTTTCTGTTTTTATCTATTATTTTCTGTAGTCGTACTAATACCTCCGTATCATATTTGTTTGAGTGAGTTAACTAAAAATTCAGAATTACTTAGATTCTCTGCTTGAATTTTTCTCACATTTCACCAGTGCAAAATGATAAATAAAAAAAATCAATTTTCCTATAAAAAGATGCAACGGATCTTGTTACAATCCTCGTAATCATAATACAACATACTTACTTAATCCTATTTGACCCAACGATTCAAGTGCAGTTTCAAATTCATCTTTATTTGAAGGGTCCAAGGACTGAAGTCTACCATCAATGGATGAAATAACAATTTTAGCACCTGAAATCAACATCGCAACAATGCATATATATCAGCGAACAATTTCAAGCCCTTTAATAATAATTATTGATCAATAATTAATTGACTATGCAACATAATATGGGAAGCTGATGGACATTTTACAAAAAAAAAAAAAAACTGGAACAACCCCTGCAAGGAGACAGACCGTATTGACAACAAGAACTTGATCAAAGCAGCGTAATACCAGCAGTTTTTATTTCTTTCTAAATTTTGCAAAATAACATGTGAATTACAAGGACAGCTGACAGTAAAGGCCAAAAATGAGTTGTAAATGTTGACATATTGAAAACAATATCAATATCAGCTAAGGTATTATCCTTGTTGAATTCTAGGAGAGTAGTCTCCTATTTCGAGGAACATGACCAGAAAGAAATGTGCAGCAGCAAGCCCAAGACTAAAGATAGGACCAGAAAGGTGCGTACAAGTCCCTGGACAGAACCCCAGGGTCTGATACCATGTCAAAATTATGGATTTGGATAGAGAAAAAAAGAAATTTAAATTATGGTTTAATATGATATTATCAACTTGATAGTAACTTCATACAAAACACTAACCCCTATTTATAACACTAATTTGATAGTTTTCTACTAGGGGTTAGTCTGTGGTACTCAAACATAATCTTCAGATATTCTAAGACATTTTCTTATATTCTAACAATTCCCCTTAAACCAAAGCTTATTAAGCCTTAAGCTTGTTACAAATATACTCTTCGTAGAGAAAATATAACAATCAGCTTTTACCCTTTTTAGTTGATTTTATTCCTTAATCTTTAGGGACTGATTAGGATAGCCTCATGTTTATATATTATATTCTACATGAAATACGTTATTCAATCTTAAGTACTATAGCACCTTTTTCAATTCTTCTGGTTCAGCAGCCATGTAAGAGCAAAACCTAGTTCTGGCTCCAGCCCAACCATCAGTTTGTTATGCTGCCAGTGGTCAGTAGACCGATTGGGTTGTACTGCACCCTTTCTATATTATAGGTCATATCTTTTAGGTTTTCTTGAGTTTGAGCATTTATAATTTTTACAACTACTTGGAGCCAAATTTAAGTTTCTTGGTAATTAGTGGTTGATTTTTCTTGTTACCCACTTTACTGCAACATGTTTGAGGTTAGTTATTGTTTGTAGTTTGATGGTTAAACAAGCTCCCTCTACAACCCCTTTGGCTCATTTTGGTAATTCTATTGTTTTCCTATGTTACTCGGGAATCTTGGTTTTAGATTTTGGTGGTTCTTATCATATAGTTGGTAATCCTCTCATTTCTATTGTTTTCTGATCATTTCTAGTTGGTAATACTCTGAATGTTGTCGTATTTGTACCGAGTTGCTCCTTAATTTCAATTAGTTAGCGTATTTATTATCCGGCTCAAGCGCGGTTGAACTGCTTGAACAATGGCCCGGAGGTCACGCTAGTTCGACCTCCGTCCGGTTTTCAAAACATTAGTTAGGATGTCTTTTCCCCATAATTCCAATTAAAATGGACATACAAACAAAGAGGTAAGAATATGTTTGATATGCTAAAAAGTGAGAAACCCAACAAAATAAATAGTTGCAATCCATTTTATTGCTAATTAGTAATTACTAAAATGGTCACAAGATATAAATAAAGGAGACGTACAAGACCAAACTAACATTTTGTTACTCATCAAATCATGAGACAACTTTTTAATGTAAAGGACAACTACTTCAAAAGACAAATACTCAGTTTCCTTGTACAATATCTCAGTGTGCATCATATGCACCACCAAAGTACATGAGTTTTAGTTGGAAAATAATAAAATCAAATTTTTGTATCTTCCAACAAATATTGGTGGATAAAAGAACCAAATGGATAAAAATGCAAGTCTTACATGGTTCATCTATGAAGGAGTATGTATTTTCCTTGGATAGTAGCCTTCCACTTATCATCATTGCTCTTGATCTTAAAATTGAATCCTTGGAATCGTCGCTAACCTCATGAAAACATGTGATTAAATTATAAAATCAATTTTCATAAAACCCGCTATGGGAAAAGATATTGTTGACCACATAATAAGTACCTAATTATTGATGAAAGCAGTTGAAAGAGGCTCGTCTTTGACAAAAATTCTGTACCATGCTCAACCTCTGCTAGCTGCATCCATTTCAGTAGAAGTTAGAATGTGTAAATATGCATACAATATAAATTGGGCAAGTGCAAAACAATTGATAATTGCTAATAATTCGTAAATTCTGTCCGGTCTATAAGTATGTGATAGACACTTAAAGTCAATGTAGAAGTTCATAATAGGAAAGTAAAAGAGGGAAGCTGACTAATCTAAGTGATCGGTGCTTCAATGATGGCCAAACTTTGGGAATAGACCAATCAGGAAAAGATGAATTCTGCTGGTAGGGTCACCAGTCAGATCGGTCATGGAGAAGATTGACGCGCAGTGGCGATCAACGGTCTGACAAATGCTACCTTAGTGGTTTGCACTTCTGAGAGCTTCGTGAAGGTGCCAAAAACAAGCCATGCAGTGATAGTGACTAGAGTTTAAACACGGATGCAGAACCCACTTGGATCAGAAGCTTTAATACCAACATAAAAACATATAAGAGACAGATTTGACTCATTCATGTTAATTGTATTGCAAGAACTGACAAATATATAGATCCTAGTCAGGCTACCCTAGTTAAAAAAATAAGGAAACAAATCAAAAAGTAAAGTACAAA
>Ga0315915_1007901_pt1 | contig 12580 bp, 10 predicted proteins | sample MpolbnodulesMG_FD_207738 | JGI IMG/M metagenome (GOLD analysis project Ga0315915, IMG submission 207738) | Medicago polymorpha root nodule microbial communities from Los Angeles, California, United States - branched nodules | ecosystem: Host-associated > Plants > Roots > Nodule | place: USA... | reverse complement strand
ATTTTTACCTAATTTCATTAAGAATTACAAATACTACATATAAGTTAACTTAAAAATAAAGATAAAAAATGACAATTGAAAATTTTATAAAAACCAAAAGCTTAAGCTAAAAACTAAAATGAAGGTTGTTGGGACTAAGGGTCCGTTTGGTTCGAGAATTAGGAGGGGAGGTGAGGAATTTTAACGGAGGGAGGGGAGATATTTTAATTAAAAGTGTGTTTGGTTCATAAGGGGAGGGGAGAGATTTTAAAATTATTTTACTGTTTTACCCTTAAACTTAATTAAATAAGGATAATAAAGTAACGAAATAATAACGATATAATCTATAATAACACGATGTAGACGATGAAATAATGAATTAGTAATAAGGTTTTACAAGGAGTAATAAAAGTTGTTACAAGGAAAAATTCTTAATAATATACAATAAAAGTTGTTACAAGATAATATAACCTATAACCTAATAATAGTAAAAGATGTTTCAAGGATAATATAACATAATAAAAATAAATGTTGTTACAAGGATAATATTGAGATTTTAAATTAATACAAGGATAATTTTGACAGTGCAATAAAATTTGTTCCTCTCCCTCCCCCTCCCATTCTAAAAATTGAACCATACACTTTAAATTAAAAATCTCTCCTCCCCTCCAAAACTCTCGAACCAGACAAACCCTAAGGAGTGTGCTTCTCCTTAGGTTCGATTCTTTTTGGTGATGTCAACTTATATAGGCTAATTTAACTTCTTCAAAAAAAAACTTTTTAAAGAGATTAAAATAAAAAGTTGATATATTGATAAAAATAAAAAAAATACTTAATCCTATAAATAAATATCGTACCAGATACCTATGGTCCCACCATTTACATAGAAAAGATAAAGTTTGAAAATGGATATTTTGGTCCAACAATTATTTCCCTTTTGCAGAACTAAAAACGCAGAGAGAAATTAAAAAAAAGATTGGTTTGGCGTAAAACAGAAGACAAAGGGAAAGAGAAAAATAAAAGCAATAGTTGTGTCTGTTCCAAAGTCACGCACACTCTTCTTTTCTTTTCATTCATCCTCTTCAACATAGATACGCGTGTTTCTGTCTCTCTCTCTCTTCAGTCTCTGCGATTTCTTGATTTTTGCGGCAATACAAAAATGCTGGTTCGAAGAAGAGTAATGAGTTGGAGAAGGGTATTCAAGTCTCTTCAAGCTATGTTAGCTCATGCTTTTCTCTTTTCCTTCTCTCTTCTCCTTGTTCTCAAGCTTGACCGTTTCTTCCTTTTCTCTTGGTGGTAAGTTTTTTTTCCTTTTCTCTCTTTCCCTTTTTTTTTTTATTTTTTACCAACCCTTGATCAAAAATCTAGAAACGGATTAAAGGGTCATAGCAAAATTTTACCTTTTGAATTATCATATTCATACCTAGTTTTATCCTGAAATTGTAAAAACTTGTGCTGTTGATGATTTTTGGTTTCAATTCTGTTTCCCTCTTTCAATGCATGTGTCAAGGCTTTAATTTTTTTTTTTTTTATTTTGAAGAAAATGATGCTGGGTGTGTTCAATTGCATGTGTGTGGTTTGTTGCATTGATATATTTATTGTTCTTTTGTTAAATTAATTTTTGTTTGGAATAGGGATTGTGTAAGGGTGACTGCTTTACCCTTTGTGAGACTGAGTTTTTGTGTGTCAATTTGTGTTCTAGTGTAGTGAACGTGGAGAGAATTTCTTTGATCAGGGAATGGGAATTTACTAGAATTGTGATGCATTTAAGCTCAATTAGTATCAAGTTATCAAGCTGTAATAAGATATAGATACTGAGGTACTAGCGTGAACAATAGTTAATATAGTGTACATAATGAGCATTAGCTATGCATGTCCGTAGCTCTGCAACTAGAGTTCCTTCACAGATGGGCGAAAGAGTTGAGCTAGAAAGGAGCTTGGGCAGCAACATAAGACACTGGAATGCAGAAAATGCGGCGGCAACTCAGCAGCACCCGACTCATAAGCCAAAGGAAAATTACCCCTGCGGTGCGTGATCACAAACCCTGGCTGGTGAAGAGGGACTCCATTTTGGTGTGCTATGCAATATGGAATGAGCAGCAATTTTTTTTTTCCTTTTCACCTTTCTGGGGATGCATGTGAAGTAAGGACACACATAGTTAAAATGATAAAAAATTAAATATTGCTAATGCAGATCAATGTCGCGTCGTATCTTGTTGAGAATGTGTCTAGTTGGTAAGAGTTGCTGGCCTGTGTTGTGCCATAACTGGATTTGGATCCGTTAGGGATGGACTACTTATCCGGATATAGTGAGCAGCCCTAGGTATGAGATGTATGGAAGAGGTACCAGAGAAGTATCTGGGACTTCTTTTTTTCAATAAAAAAAAACTATTGGATAATTGAGATGTATCAGTATGGGTGGGCATCGAATTCATGTTGATGTCCTGCTGTTTATATTATGTTGCAGTAAACCAGACATAAACCTTTGACTGTTCCATGTAAATTAGGGGCTACTGGTTCAAATCATGTCTTAAAATATTGATAGGTGGGGTGTTGGGTAGTGAATCTCAGATTGTGGATTAGTGAGAAGAAATTGATTAAGCTATATAACAGACTCTTCCCTTTCAAAGTTCATTATATCATAACATATCTTTCTTTTTGGCAGGACTGTATTTTTACCTCTTTGGCTTTTTCATGTTGTGATAGCACGAGGCAGGTTTTCCTTGCCTGCTCCTTCGATGCCTCATGGGCGCCAAGTAAGACACACTTCAAATTGTCTTCTCTGTTTCATGGACAAATTTTTTGTCATGCAGAAGGTTTTTGTTACTGATGTAAAACTATTCTGTTCATGTGCAGTGGGCTCCTTGTCATTCAGTCATAGCTACACCGTTACTGGTGGCATTTGAGCTTCTTCTATGTATACATCTTGGGAGCAGTTATGGTAAGTAACATATCTTATGGCACAACTATAATGGATATTATTGATCACTGTCTCTTCACATGAAGTTGAATTGTGGTACTTTTATAATTCATTGATTGTTTTAATGATGCAGTGGTGAATTTAAAGATTGTCTTCATACCTCTCATAGCTTTCGAATTGATGATTTTGATTGACAACATCAGGTACTTGTCTGGTTCCATTTATAGCTTACCAAGCTTTATATTCTATATGTTTCAAATCTGCCTAAACTGTGGTCTGTCCCTTGACGCCTTAATTGTGGCAACTTTGGACTACCTTCATTGCAGTCCTCAGCTCCTTCATCATGTCGAGTGTGAGTGAGGGGGAAATGGATTTGGTGCTGTAACAGTACTGCACAGTTTTTAATGTTGGCTGTCCGATCTAAATTAACAGATGATATTGTTAAAACTTCAAACTGATTTTGTTACTTTGTAATTTAAGCCGTTCAATCTCAAATTAACAGCTGAGATCGCTGCATGTTTAACCTGCAGCAGGCAATACGGATCCGAGTGAGGGTGGGCGTTTAGTCATACATCGCTTAGAAATATGACACGAGTAGTGCTTATAAGGTTTAGGTAGTTCTTACCTTACAAGTTAGTTTCATAAGGAGCTGGCACTTATCTTTCAACTCATCAATAGTCCCCCATCTTGTAATATCTGTTAGAACTGTCTTAAAAAATTGACAATAGATTCACCACAATCATTCAACATTATGAAACGATTTACAAAATAACTTGCATTTTCAGAAAATCATTTTGATTGTTGAAAACCATCATAACTTTTAAGCTTGTAATAGTTAATTGTAAGGCTTCACGTGGTTAGACTCGATGTTAATCAATTATAAAGCTGCAAGGTTCAATACTATTACATACTCTTCTATCAAACTGGTGCTTTGTTGACAAAAAATGTATCTTTATAGGATGTGTAGGGCTTTGATGCCTGGAGATGAGGAAAATATGACGGATGAAGCAGTATGGGAAACTCTTCCTGTAAGATATCATTCATTAGTTGATTAATTATTTGATCGGTGATATGCTCTGAAATTGAATAAAGGCACCTTACTGATAAGATTGAGGCTGTGATAAATTGCTCTATCTGACCTCTACTTGGCAATTTATAAAATCGGTTTTGATGAGTTACTTTTCAGCATTTTTTGTTCAAATCCCTGGTAAATGACGATGTGAAAATAGTATTTATTGTTTTCACCTTTCCTGTACACGTTAGAAACAAGAAATAAAGTAAAACACGATAAATTTTTGAAATTATCAATGTAAAACAGAAAATAAAAAACAAATATGTTCTTTCAATTCAAACAGCCTTAATTCTCTTTGTTTTATCCTTCTTTTGCACTATTTTGATTTTTGGCAATATTCCTGTTATGTCAGAACCATTTGTCGACATCTTAATAATTAGCATTACCTTATTAATCAATACTTCCTAAGACAAATTCCTAAGTGTTTTAATCCGTTGATTATGCCATCTTTCTATTTTCCCAATGCTCATTACTAAATTTGAATTTTATGATTCTGTTTTTCAGCACTTCTGGATTTCGATATCCATGGTCTTCTTTGTTGCTGCCACAGTGTTCACCCTTCTAAAGATATGTGGTAAGTTTTAATTTCCGCTCTGAAACAATTGTTGACTGTGTAATTAACTTACTCTTGAAATGTAATGTCATAGACTCCATTGCTTACCTTTCCTTGACATCTCTGCATCCTAATTGAGTGCGCAGTTGGTTAGTTTTTCACAACATTTTGATAAGATGTATAAAACTTTGTTTTAGATAACAGATATTAGCTCTGTTTGTAATACACTATTCTTTGGCCTTGACAACTTTGTATTTGTTTACTAAATAACATATGAAACTTAGATTTTGATTGGGGTCAAACCTTCTAATAGTGATTGCAAATAGATGAAACAATTAATAAAACAGATAGAAGGTTTTAACATGGCTGAATGATAAGAAATCAAACTTCAATATTTTGAAAATCAATTAGTATATGGGATTATGATTTATGAGTCATGATATTTAACGCTGTACTCATCTTGAATCGTGTAATCTAAGATTCTTGTAAGAGTAGTGCTAGCAACACTCTCTTGACATATACCGAATGAGGACCCGTGCCCAAAAGGGTACCTCCAAAGCTGCCTTGACATATACCGAATAGTTGGTTCAATCGTAATAGAGTATATGAGAAGTGTTATTTGCAACATCTTGTTCAGGCAACAAGATCTATTCTATGATATTGTTGATTCTATCTTATTAGGTGTTCAAAGCATCTTTGGTGAACCTGGGTGTTTAGATAATAGTTTCTGCCATTTCCCTGTTGTTCTGGTGGCAGTTGCTTTGTTAGTTTAACTCATTGAGGAGTTGCACAAGCCTTCCTTATTATAGATCTCTGTGATGTAATATTTTGCACCTTCTTTTTGTTTTGATGTAAGCTTTTTTGTTGTTAAGGGTTCTGGCCCCCTCCAGATCTTTTATAGAATTTCTTTGCTTGATCAAAAAAAAAAAAAAAAAACACCCACTTTTCAATACTCTCTCAAACACTCACTTCCTTATTGGTTTAAATCAAGGAGGGTTTCACACTTTGGAAATGGGTTCCACTTAAAGTGGTGGGACATACATTAATTTTATCTAATAAGAGAGTGAGTCCTTAGCATTCCTCTTCTTGTAAAGCTGATGAAAAAAGGTACGGTATCAAACAATGCTATCCATGGTTATCGGTATCTTGCGATGCATGGGAATCATGTTTCGTTTCGAAACAAAACTGAACACTAATACAAATTGACGCATGTATCTATTTTGGACATGAATCACAACATGAATTTTGATTCATTTTTAATTGATTGTGTATTTTCAGCATGGCTTAGTTAGCCAGTTTTTTTTTTGTCATTTTGATATGTGGACTTGATTATTGAAGTTTGTTATGACACTGATTTTTTTTTTTTTTTTGCGTATATCTTGTCTTTACTTAAATTCTATGAATTATTATTTATTAATTGCGTATATTTGCCTCATGATTCTGAAAATAGGTCTTTTGATTTACAAAGGTTGTCAATTTCTCGTGTATATGAACTGTCAATATGCATGGAAGGCATTAATATGAAATAAATTGCAGGAAATTTATATGGGATTGCAAGACTTCATTTAGAACATGGTTATCTGTTTAAGATTTGGGGGTTTCTACTTGCAAGTGTATATTAAAAGTAAACCTTGATCACATTGGTTTAGCTATCCTAAGAAAGGATACACCACCGACATTTATTTTTCAAAAAAAATAAACGAACAGTAGAAAACTACCTAATTAAATTTCAATCATAACCGTCACTGTTTTTATCATAATCTGACGGTTATACGTCATGTGAGACTGAGACAGCACCGTTACTTTGATATGATTCATTGCAGAACTCACTGATTGAATGTGATTTGTTACTAATAATTTCTCAATTACCTGCAGGTGATGTTGCTGCCCTAGGCTGGTGGGACTTGTTTATCAACTATGGGTATAATCAATATCTCTTGGTACACTGTTTTAAGCATTTCATATTAGTCTTGTACTTTTTCCATCACAAACCCATTTTTATCTTTTTGCAGCATTGCACAATGCTTTGCGTTTCTCGTTTGTACGAAGTGGCATAATCCTACAATTCATGGAAACGGTCACATTACAGAACCATGTTCATCGTCAAATACCATAAGATATCTAGAATGGAGTAGAGAAGGCATAGTTATTTCTACCGAAGAAGATGAGCAGCAAAATGTGTTTTGCAGTCTGCAAGACATAGGCGGGCATATTATGAAAGTTCCATTCATTGCTTTCCAAATACTACTTTTTATGCATTTAGAGGTATACATGCTAACAATGACCGTGTCAGTGTTGCTCTCACACTTGGTAGGTTTCCCCTTTCTTTGGTTTTCTTTCCTCATTTTTTGTTGTTTAAATTTCAGGGAACACCATCCGGCGCAAAAGATATACCGATTTGGGTAATTTTTTCTCCCCTTCTTCTGTTGCAAGGAGCTGGAGTATTATTTGCAGCATATAGATTAGTAGAGAAGATTGTTCTTTTACTCTATAATGGAGATATTCCTAGAAGCTACTCATCTATATCATCAAAATCCCGTGACTGCTTTGGGTTTTTCAATCACGGATCAAGGTATTAGTTTAGGTTTGATTACTAGAAAAACAAATTTATCTTTAGGTATAGATTCTTGACTGAACCTATAAATTCTTAGAACGTTGTTGAACTGACATGAAGAATTTGTCGGTGGCTGCACTCCTCCTCTTGGCAGGTTGCTAGGTTGGTGGTCAATAGACGAAGGAAGTAGAGAGGAAGAAGCCAGACTTTTTTGCGCTGGAAGTTCTGGGTCAGTACTCTCTGTTACATTATGCCATTTTTAGTATAATGGTGATAACGTGCTTGCAATAAGTTTTGTGTTATTTTGACTGGTTTATAGTGTTATTCACACTTCTCTATGATGATATGTGATTTGATTTACTATTTAGGTATAATACTTTCTCCCCCGATACAGTGAAGAAAATGCCTAGAGGGGAACTTGTTGAGGAGGTGAAGACACTATTTCCTTATAGCAAAATATGTAGCTACCATGTTATTTCTTACTTAATAGTTTCCTCATTAAGAATAAGTTAAACTAAGTATACGAGCATGTTTAATCTTTTTCATACATAATGCATTTCAATATCCGGCTCTTTTATAACTTGCAGATTTGGAGACTTCAAGCTGCACTTGGTGAGCAGACAGAAGTTACAAAATACAGCCAGGAGGAATATGAAAGACTTCAAAATGTAACATTCTCAACTTTGATTGCATATCATTTAATAGAAATTACAAAATTATAGAACTAAATAAACCACATCATAAGAGAACAGTTGTCTTGATTTAACTTTGCAATTCTTGTTAGTTAGAAGGGCATTTCTGTTCAATGTTTGTGCTTGAGTGACTGTTAACTGTATCAGGATCTAACACGCTTTAAATTGATCGCTAAATATATCAGGAGAAGATCTTATGTAGAGTTTGCTTTGAAGAGCAGATTAATGTGGTCCTCCTTCCCTGCAAGCATCACGTTCTTTGCAGGTAATAGCTCAGTCTAATACTTTTTTGTCACTGCACTGATATTTACAGTGCAAGGGTAACACACATATCTCAGGGACTTATACTTAAAGAAATTGATTGTTTTTTTTTTGCCTTTGGTTGACTTCTGATGCGGTTAACAGCACTTGCTGCGAAAAATGCAAGAAGTGCCCTATCTGCCGTGGAACAATCGAAGAAAGGATGCCTATATATGATGTGTAGACCGAGTTCACTGTAAAATATATACATATTATCTCTCACTATGGCTTGTGGTTTTAGATGAGGCAAGCACCAAGTGTGATTAATGTATCTACTAATAGATATGATGAACATCAGAAGTTGTACATAGTTTTAAACATTCATTGCAAGTTCAACCCCACCTCCCTTAAACTGTGCATTGCTGCAATATTGAAAGCTCGTTTTTGGTGCAGTCATTTTGAATTTTGTTATCTATATAACGCAAGATGTTTGTTGAAGTCTATATGAACTAGGAATGCTACCATGCGCAGTTAAGGATTCATATCGCTGTCACTGAGGCATGTTTGTAGTGAGTGAGTATTAAATACTAAAATCAATACCTATGATAGTCAAAGGATACTTTGTTGAATGTTTGGTTGAGGTTGCAGCTACTAAGTTGAGTCTGAAGTATCAATCAGGCACTTAATGCTCTTTGATGTGGAGATTGATTCATAATATTGCAGTGTGTTTCTCTGTATGTTCACTTTTATTATAGTGTAATTAATGTTAACTGGACAGCAAGTACCACACTACAAATTATGAGGTATCCATGAACAAACTAGGAAAGAGTTGCGCTGACAAGCGCAACGAGCAATGGCGGTGAGCTCATGGCCGTTTCTAGACGAGTTCATGGGTGTGTGTGATGGCCGGCAAGCATGTCGATATTGGCGCTTGGATGCAGTACCATGATGGTGGAGGCAGGTTTATAAATTGGCTTGTATAGTTTATCAACTAGCTTGTAACTTTTTTTTTTTTTGAGATTTTTATCAAATATAGTAAAAGGTATTAATCAGTAGGTCACGTTTAGTTGGATTTTTTAAGCAGCACTAGTGACTTCTCATTTTCAACAAGCTAGTACTTTTTTCTAGGGGAACATATTTTGTCATCCCTAAAACTCTCTTCAAAATCATATTTGTTGAAATGAACACCATTTTTTTTACCCTCAGGAAGTATACTTTTGGAGAAAAGTACAGTTTCTTTGCCCTCTGGATGTAAACTTCCAAGTCTCAAATGTATGGTTTTTGTAGAATCGTGCAGGTGAGGAAAGAAGCTCTATTTTCTATTGTATTTCATAGAGAGAAAATATATCTTGACACAACAAGTTGACATAGACAGTTACTCTAAGGGTTTTGACTAACTCGACCACTCTATTTTGTTAAAACCGTAATTTTTGCGCCCTCTATTTTTAATGAAGATTGCTTTTCTGACCTTAAAAACTTCATTTTTACACAAGTAAACCTTACAGCCCCAGCGGTAGTTAACTACCGTTCTGCAAACCGCTGACAGTTAACTGCAGCTGGTACTCAGCGGTAGTTAACTACTGTTGAGTTCTGCATTTTAACAAGTGCAGAAGCATCACTTTTCCATTTTCCAGAAACATAAACACTTCACTACAAACACAACTTCCAAATTTCTCCAAACTTCTACTTCACGAATTTGCGCCCAATTTCTTCAATTAATTCACAAGTAAGTTCTTTCCTTCCTATTTACATGCAATGTAGTTTGTTTATGGTGTTAGTTTTTATAATTTTGAACAAAATGTTAGTTTTAGGTTAGGTTAGAAAATTGAAAATTAAGTATGATTTAGATGTTTTAATGTATTGTTTATGCTGGAATTGTTGTTTAGAGTAAGTGCAGGTATAATGTGGTTGTTTAGATGTTCAAATAAAACTAATTGTGCTCCTAATTTAGAATGCACATAAGGTGTTTGATGAAATGCCTAAGTGAGATATTCTTGCTTTTTTTGTGTTATTTTTTTTGCAAATTGGTTAAATTTATAATGTATATAAGTTATAATGATCATAAGTTTGGATTTTTTTTTTTTGGCAAGTTTGAAGAATGACATAATGTGGTATGTGGTATGTTACATAAATGCCTAAGTTGTTGAATGATTCTAAGTGTGGATTTGTATGAATGCCTAAGTTTAATATGTTACATGTTACTTGCTTGGATTTTTATGCTATGTTCAATGCCTTAAAAGTATATAGCTTTTAGGAAATGCCTAAATACACTGTCCACGTATTTATGTTATTTTTATTTTGTTTTTGTACAGATATGGCTGGGGAGGAGGATGAGCAGCAGCGACTTATTAGAGAGGTGAGGATGTGTAAAGGTAAAGAGGCGAGTATCGCTAGCGCTGGGAGAGAGAGGGTGGACCAAAACCCGTATGTCCCAAAGACTCGGAGGTGTAGGGACGCGAGGGCAGGTGTAGAGAGCTCACAGTCACAGATGGATTACTCCTCCCAGGTGGTTGATCCGACACCAGCGCATGATTATGCCGGGTATGCAGATGAGGGTTTTGTTGGATATGATCAGATGAAGGAGGAGAGAATGTTTTATCAGCCGTAAGACGAGGCAGAGGATGAGGAGGTGGTAGATGATGAGGAGGTGCCAGAGGATGTTGTGGCGGATTATCTTGACGCAGATAATGTAGTTCCAGAGGGTGAGCCTCAACCTCAGACTCGGCGACGACCTCGTCGTCGTGTTCCGTTGATACTGCCATACCCTGTTGGAGAGCCTCCCTTTCCTGGAGGTCATGAGACCACGACATTGTTGTCCGACTATGCGAGGCACGTGGCGAACCCTCTTTGGGTGAACCATCATAATGTAAGTGTTTAAATTCTGTAAATTCTTTAGCGTAAGTGTTTAAAGTTTTTTAAGAATGTAGCGTAAGTGTTTAATATATTTAAATTCTTTAACGTAAGTGTTTAAATTATTTAAATTCTTTAGCGTTAGTGTTTAATATATTTAAATTCTTTAGCGTAAGTGTTTAATTTTTTTAAGAATGTAGCGTAAGTGTTAAATATATTTAAATTCTTTAGCGTAAGTGTTTAATATATTTAAATTCTTTAGCGTTCATGTTTAAATTATTTGTAGTGACAATGTCTTAATTAATTTGATTTTCAGATGTGGTATGATGGGGAGTACAAGTGTATAAATGCAGGGAAAAAGCTAAGAGAGCTTGGTAAGCCGGAGGATGGTTTGAGGTGGTTTTGGGATCCTGTGGAGGCGTCTGGCCTACATGATTTGATATACATTGGGTATTCTAGTGTGACCCATGCCATGGTACGTGCTCTCTGCGAGAGGTGGCACATAGAGACGAGTAGTTTTCATCTACATGTGGGGGAGATGACGATCACTCTGGACGATGTGTATAATCTCCTCCATATTCCTATTCAGGGCTGCATGCTGGACCATGACGATGGAATGGATCGGGACCGTGGGATTGATTTGATGACCAGGTTGTTGGGTATGTCAGATGTTGCTGCTAGGGCTGAGGTTAGGGCTGAGTCTGCTGGTCATATTAGTTAACCGACACTGAAGCGGGTTTATGAAGACCGCCTGACAGAGGCTAGATGGCTGGAGAACCCACAAACGAGGGAGGTGATGTAGGAGAGAGGCAAGACGAGGCAGTGGTGTGTGAGGAGTTTTCTTCTATATCTCGTCGGTTGTGTGTTGTTCACTAACAAAACGAACAGACACATCGACTTGATATATCTTGATTGTATGGCGGACTTGCAGGTGATTGGAAAGTGGTCATGGGGAGGGATGACCTTAGCCTACCTGTACGATTATCTGGATGATTCTGTTCGTTTGAATAACATAATGATGGCTGGTTGTACGACTCTTCTTATGATAATAATTTAATATTTATCTTCATTTATTTATGAATTTATTTTATAATTTTTATCATCATATTAGATTATTTTTTCCTAAGTTCAACTACATTTATTTAGGATGTTATTTAAATATTTTTGTGAAGTTTTTAAAATGTATTAGATTTATTTAATATTTAACTCGAATACTTATTTTGATGTATTATTTTTTTGTTGCAGGGATGGATTTTGGAGCATTTGTCAGGTCCGTACCCAAGGAAGCCTTGCAAGAGCTGGAAGCCTGAGAGACCATGTGTTGGGAGATGGCTTACTAGCAGAGGGCATAATGATGTGCACCATTACCGCTTACGGCTTGATCGCTTAGAGGTGGATGATGTGAGGTTTTGTACTTATGATGATCACAAAGGAGTGCGCCTTTTTCAGATTCTGTGCACTTACTCGGGATGGCTGATGTGCGGGAACCAGAGGGTGTACCGTCATTTACCTGAGCGGGTAAAGAGGCAGTTTGAGTTTGTACGGGACGTTCGCAGACATCTGTCCTCTGTCGCTAAGATGCCTTCGCAAGTGCTGACCACTGTGTTGCTAGACGCTCAGTTATGGTTATACCCTCATTGGATACATAGGTGTGAGAGACCATGGCAACATGACGCTGGCTACATGGCTTGGTATGTCAAAGCCTCTCACCCTCGTATTC
>Ga0315915_1007890_pt1 | contig 12588 bp, 7 predicted proteins | sample MpolbnodulesMG_FD_207738 | JGI IMG/M metagenome (GOLD analysis project Ga0315915, IMG submission 207738) | Medicago polymorpha root nodule microbial communities from Los Angeles, California, United States - branched nodules | ecosystem: Host-associated > Plants > Roots > Nodule | place: USA... | reverse complement strand
GCTTCTGATGACCATTGCTTCTGATGACCTTGCTTCTGATGACGTGTCTTCAGGAGCTCTTCTTCAGACCCGTTTCTTCAGATGCACTTCTTCAGACGCATTTCTTCAGATGCATTCTCCCAGACGCTCTTAGCTTCAAATAAAATTCCTTTGCTCTTGAACTTGTTCAATCAGAATCTTTATGAATAGTACTTTGATTATGGGATCCTGTACACTTGAACAAATTGTTTAGCATATCCAATTGATGATTTTTAATACCTTGTTATTGTCAAAACTCAATAGGTGACTTGTGAAACACCATTTGTTCCAACACAATTATCCTGGTTCCTTCCCCAATCCGGAAGTAGTCTAGTCCCCCTTGCACTTCCAAGGAGATTTTACTATAATCCAATTCTAATTACAAATGCTCAAGAACACAAGTAAGAGACTTCAAATACTCAAACATACAAGCAAGAGATTTCATATGCTCAAGAATAATACTTTTGAAGGTATGCAAATGATTGGTTGCTATCTTGTGATTCATTGTCAATATGAAAGAATATCTAATTTTGTGATTGGTGGCTATTTACACTTCCTATCTTGTTTAAAAGAATATCTAATTTTGTGATATCATTTACCTTTATTAATAGATTATTTAAATATGTATTTTTATCTAAACCTGAATTTATATAAGTGTAGTATAAACCAGAGGAAAAGGCTGGTAACTTTTCCACTACACTTATTTTATCCAAATTATGTCTCGTTATATAAAGATATTCGACATTTTCTTCATTTCTTGTTTCAATATGATATCCATTTAGACAGATATCCTTGAAACTTAGTAAATTCCTATGAGACTTAAGAGAATATAATGCATTCTCAATGTTTAAATTTGTTCATCCACATAATATTACATTAACTCTTCCGAAGCCTTCAATTATTTTTGAACTTCAAGATATAGTACTAACATCGGTTTCTCGCTTTACTAAAGAAGAGAAATATTTTTTATCCTTGAAAATTGTATGAGTTGTTGCACTGTCAGTGGGACATATATCTCCATTATCGAGGTTAATGTTAATACTCATTCTATCTAAAAATGAACAAACAAGAGATAAGTATAATATAAAAACTAAATAAGCGTAATATTTATCATGACTAGTAATGGAGGTTGAAAACACAATTAGATATAAAATTTTATTACCATTAGCATAAGAAAGTTAAAAACATAACGTAAAACTTTATTATCATTAGCATAAGAAACTTCTTTATTTGAGCGATCCTTCAGGGATCTCTAAAATAACAAATTAATTTTTCGAGAACTACATTACATTCTCAATGTGAAACTCTTCAATCCTTTTTATTTCAAAAAAAAAAAAAATTATACAAAGTTAAAATAGATCTTATCTTCAACCATAAAACTATCAACGCCAAGGAAGATTATAATTTTTGCTATCCTTCGAGGATGCTTGATATTAAATATTTAGTTCTTCAAGAACTCTATATATCTAAAACCTTCATAAATAAGGATAAATATTTGATTGTTGCAATCCTTCAGAGATGCTTTAATCTTAATTTTTTTTTTCGTCAGAAATTATATTACACGTGATCAAAATGAATTCTTTCTTGTTTATAATCCTTCCAAGGATGCTTCAATGCAAATTCTTCCAAAATTTGACAAGAATAAACAAAGAAATATATGATAACTGTACAAGTCAAAAAAAAAATTTCAACAAAAAGTTATAGGCAAAAATATAAATATAGATGAATCAAGTTAACCATAATTATGAAGAAAAGAAATTGGTTACAATCAAGTTAAACTTGAAAAATAATTTCACATGTGATTCAAGACTAAATAGATAATTGTGAACAAATACATAATTGTGATAGATACACACAATAATCAAAACAAGTTGGATAAAAATTGTGATATTGAGTAACATTTGAAATAATCATGACATTTCTAACTCGGCCTCAATTGATGAATATTGGGAAAATATGTCAGATACAACATATCCAAACAAGCATGATTTTAAATAATATTATACATAACTAAATAAGTAAAGAAAGGTGAAAAACATTTAGTTTTTCTGGTTGCATAATGATCAGCAACAATGCATAAAACAACACGTAAAGTGTATCTATCTAGAATTCACTAAAAAAAAAGTATAGTACTAGATGAAATCAAGTTTCATATGTACATTTTCAATGAAATGAATATGAGAAAATATAGTACTACATGGTTGAAGTTAAGAAAAATAACACTACCAGTAATTTCTTTCTTTTGAGAAAGTTAAGAACTAGCATAAAGTAAAGCTAGAAAGTTGCAATTAACATAAAACTAAAAGAAAATTAAGAAACTACATAAAACAGTTTCAGAAGAAAACATACTAAAACAATAGAGAACATTGTCATAAAACTGTGACACAACAAGCTGAATATCTTAATAGCAAAGACATCCTTACATTGAATATTTTAACAGTATTACAACAAGCAATACCAAAACAATAGAGAACCAATTTACCTCAAATTGTTAGAGCTTCGTGTTGATAACGTGTTGAGAAATAAACTAAAAGCACAAGATTAAAGAAGAAGAGTAAGGAGAAGATGAAAGTACTTTGTATTATTCTCTTCTCAAGTGTGCCTTTACAATACAATATGAGCCCTATTTATAATACACAAGATGAGTAAGTGAGTGATCAGGCAATTAAGGTCCACTAACTATTCACTTACTAATGAGAGTTATAAGAATGTGGAAAATAGGAGTTATAGGAAGGTGTAAGACTTAAGGATGGACATCCACTAAGTCATTATTTCATAACAATTTCTTAATTCTTGTGTTTTTATCAAAAAGGTCGATGGATATAAAAAAAATTGCAGTTGGACAATTTACTAGGGGAAAAAACAAAGGAAAATTCTATGGTGAAATCGTGAAAATGACTTTTCTGATGAAGTTAACACTATAACATCAAAAGTGTAGTGAGTAACACCCCACTGTTTGTACAGTGGCATCAAAAGTCCAGTCCTCATATTATCATTAATTCATCAGATTAACAAGACTACACTTAATCTAATTTTATCCTATCTTGTTTTAAGTGTAACCCCCCACAAAGTGTAACACTTAAGACTATCACATAATATCATGAAATCTGTTTGCATGTTAAAGATGCCAACGATAAAATAGTACCTGTAAGTCCAAGATGTTGCAAGCATTACTAGATGAATTACTATTGATCATTAATCACTAATCAACAATTTAAAAATGAATCAAACATTAAAATCAAAATTAACTTTTTCAAAAAAGTCAGTTTCCTGACTGCACCGTAGAAGCTCCCAAAAACAAAACCATATTGAATAGATTTATAGGCTAGATTAGATTACTTCTTACTAGTATGCACTAGATACTCGGTGTTGTAGCTAAAATAGGCAATATCTACAATGGTAAAGATACTCGGTCTTGTAGCTAAAATAGGCAATAGCTAAAATGGCAACGATTTGAAAGTATACAAGGATGGTAGATGAAGGAGTAGAAAGCAAGATTTAGAAAAATATTAATTTTATAATAAATTGTGATAAAGACATGTATAGGTGACAAATAACTAATTTGTAATTTACTACATAAAAATAATAATATTTAATATAATCAAAAATCATATTTTTTAAACGAAATAGCGAGAATATGGATCTATGGTGTAGGCAACTGAAGCGGCCTAAAAAATTTGAGGGATGTTCGAAAGACAATGAAGTCGCCACCATTGTTTATTAAAATAGAGAAAACGTCGGAAAAACTCTTTTAAAATGAAAAACTGTCTTTGAAACCAGATTTTAGGTTCGAAGGTCGATTATGCGTAGGGAAGGTATTAACATCCTACAACATCCATTAAAAATACGGTTACCTCTAATTAATTGTGCAAGATTTGCTAACTTCTAAATATTTATTTCTCCTAATTATTATTAAATGCAAATTAAAATTAAGTTTAAAATGAAAATGTTTTGGTTTTAGATAGAGAGAGAAAACAAGGTTTTTTATTATTGTACTTCACAAAAGTTTGATCTTGCTCCTACGTATCTCCTGGTGCGATGGAGAATTCAAAGCTACATAGTTTTGGGTGGAAAATGTTTGTTTGTTGGTTCGTTTTATGGAAAAAAAATTGTAGTGATAAATGTAAGTAAAAAAATAAAATGATTGCAAAGAGTTGATTGTTGTGAGTTTATTTGAAAACTTGTGTTTTAGTGTAAAAGTTTTGCGAAGACTGCACCGAAAGTGCATTTGGCAGAGTTATCGATCTTTTTGGGTTTTTTAAGCAATGACCAAATCAAAAGAGGATTTGACGTAGTCACTGATTTTTGAAATCTAAATAGTGATCGAATCAAAAGTGGATTTGACGCAATCACTATTTTGGGACTCTTACGATGACTAAACCAAAAGTGGATCTAGGTACCGTTTGGCCAGGTTTTTTTCCAATTTAAAAGCTACTTTAAAACAAAGTTAAAATAAAGGTCTTTAAGAAAGAAACTAAAGTTGTTTGGTTTCTTAATTATTTTTTTAGTTTTAAAGCTATTTTTAAGTTAAAAGGTGTTTGGCAAAATATTGTAGAAAACTTACTTCAGACAATTTATTTCACAAGCACCTCTCTTAAACTCATGCTTGGAATCTTTTCTTTTATTTTTTAATATTATATTTCAATATTTTTTTCTTCCATTTTATTTTTTTTTATTTTTTTGAACTGGTGCATTTAATGTTTTTTGAAGGAGGGTCCATTTAATTTTATTATCGTTTAATTATCACAACCTCGCAAATATTTTTATTCACGCTATCATAGAATGACACCAAATATTTTTATTCCCTTTCTTCAACCTCGCAAATATTTACACACATTAGCGTTTAGAGTAATACTTTATGTTTGTCTATTTTTTTGTTACGTTATTGCGTATAATTTTTTTAGTGTTGCATAATGCGTATAATTATTTTTTATAAAATTTTGATTTTAATTAAAAGTACAAGTATAGATGCCTAAAAAAATTATACTTATATATATTCCGCACCTTTATATTGTAACAAACAATGCATATCTTTTTCTTATTAAAAAAAACTAAACATATCTTTTTCAATGACACCAATGTAACAAATATAATATTATATAATATAAATTCTTATCTTTTTGAATGACACCAAAAATATGGTATTCTTGTAACAAAATTTGTTATAAAGTATAATTGGAAAAGAAAAAACCAACTATTCTCCCTAAAAAAAACAACTATTCTCTTTATTCATACATATACACACAAAATAATTATACACATGATGCAACACTAAAAAAAAATTATACGCAATAACGTAACAAAAAAACATACAGACGGATATAAAGTAATACTTAAACGTTAATGTGTGTGTGTGTGTGTATATTTGCGAGGTTGAAGAAAGAGAATAAAAATATTTGGTGTCATTCAACGACAGGGTGATTAAAAATATTTGTGAGATTGTGATATTTAAACGATATTGAAATTAAATATATAAGTGATAAAAAGATAATAAAATTCCTTAAAAAAATAATAAAATTAAATGAACCCTCCTTCGAAAAAAAATTAAATGGACCTGTTCAAAAAAATAAAATAAAGTTAAATGGAAGAAAAATACATATTGAAATATAATATTAAAAATAAAAAAAAGTTTCCCAACGTGGGTTGAAGAGAGGTATTTGTGAAATAAATTGTCAAGAAGTGGTTTTTTGAAGTAGCATTCAACAACTTTTGGTAAAAGCTCATTCCATTCAATTTTATTCATTCCAAAAAATTATTTTTTAGAAGGTACTTTATTGATACTGTTTGGCCTAACTTCTCCTTAAAAATATAGAGAAGCTGAAAAAAGTCAGGCCAAACGGTACTCTAGCATAGTCATCGAATTCAAAATTTGCATAGGGATTGAATCAAAAAACAAATAAGGAAAACTAGAACCTTCTTGATATTTCACAGCTGCCCATACAAGGACAACACAAAAGGAGATAAACCTTGAATGACCAAGAGAGAGAGCAACCAAGAACAAATGAAAGAGGGTAAAAAACACAATCTGCTATTGAAGAATAAAGAAACAGTCTGTCGAAAATGATTTTTGCAGAAGCCATCACTTTGAGCGATGGCGACGGCTACGGGAGGTATCCTCCTTTTCTACGATTTTCTTTCATTTTTTGTTAATATTGTTATTATTGCTTATCACCATGTTTGTTTATTCACTAAAAAATTTAATTTTCTGGGATATAATATAATTCAAAGATGAAGAAATCTTCCTTTCATGGAGTTGAGGGCAGCAAACAAGAGGTTAAAGAAATCTTCCTTTCATCATCAATGGTTGGGTGGGTGCCTTCATTGAAAGTTCGGTCATGGTTGGGTTGATTTCCACTGAAAAAACTCTTAAAGTAGATTTGAGCCTCTTCTTGGAGAGTGTCGCTACAAGAGGACCAAGTACCACAAGGGAGTTGAAGCTTATGGACTCTATTTCTCTTTCTTCTAATGATAGTTTGAGCATGAAAGAAAGCGGTGTTTTTATCTCCAAATTTGACCCATTTTTCTCTTGATTTTTGGTACCAAAACATTTCTTCTTGGAAAAGGATATGATTATATTCTTTTTGCAATTCTTTTTCAAGGAGGGAATGGCGGATGGAATCAACCCTTTCAAGATAATTTTGGATGCCTTTGAGCCGACTTTCTATATGCTTCTTTCTTTGGAAAATATTGCCGAGAACTTCATGGTTGAAAATGATGGAGTTTTCTTTGACTTTGTTAAGAGCCGCGGTGATGTTGTTGTTGGGGTAGTGCCAAGAATTTTGAACCAACTCCGCATAATCATTGTGGTCTATCCAAGATGCCTCGAAACAGAAAGGTCTAGGCCCTCTAGCTAATGGAAGCCCACCAAACGAAGAAGAAGCGGATTATGGTCAGAGTGGAGCCTACAAAGAACCTCAACAAAAGCTTCAGGGAAAGACATACGCCAATCAATATTTGCAAGACCTCTATCAAGCTTCTTAGATAGAATGTGGATGCCATTGTTGTTTCTATGCCAAGTAAACCGTCCACTTATGGTTGTGAGGTCAAGGAGGTTGCAAGTAATCATAAAGTTAGAGAAAGAGGCACCCTATTGTGGTGAAAGATGCCACCTCTTTGATCACTAGGGAGAAGAGTTTCATTGAAATCACCTATGAGCATCCAAGGTGCATCAATGGAGTGGTTAATGTTCACAAGATGGAACCAGAGGTTGGGGCGCTGTGTGGGGTTGGGGCTTGCATAAACACAAGTGCAAATGGTGCTTGTGCTACCATAGGTAATTGAAAAGGTTAAAGAGTGATGATTAGAGTCTATGACGGTAGTGGTAATGTTTGTAGCTAAGTGTTTCAGGAGCCAAATACCTTCGGAGTGGGCATTAGCTTCTATGATGTGAATGGGGATGTAATCATTGCTAGACCAAAAAACAGAGAGTCTACTATAAGGGACATGAGTTTCATAAATTGCCATGAGAGTAGGATTGTGTTTTCTCACCAATTTTTTCAAATGTCTTCTAGCATTGTTATTTTGAGCCCCTCTAATATTCCAAGAGAGGATGGTTATATCTAGGAGAGCTTCCGTAACAACAAGAGACTGAAGGGGAACAAAGGGGATAAAAAAATCATGTAACCATATCCTCCTCATTTGTATCCTGGGAGTCATGATTTTCTGGCATAACAATAGCATCTTTGTGAACATCTTCACTGGTATCACAGCTTAAGGTTTTGATGGAGTTGTTGGTTTCCAGCTCGGCTTGGGTGGGGTAGTTGTTGTCATGGCTGGGAAAGATACTTTCAAGAGGTGCATGTTTGTGAAAGTCGTAGTGTATTGCTTTTCGGCTATTGGGGATTTGTGGAGTATTTTTTGCCACGTAAGCAGTCTTTATATGGGCCTTATGTTTGGGAACAGACGACATAGGAGTGTGAGCATGGGAATATTCCAAAATGGGTTCATTATTAATGAGGTCATCATGACGACGTCTTTTGGTTTCTTTTGGAATTTGTGGAGCACGTGTTAGATTAGTGGGATTAGGGTGAGGTTGTGTAAGATGGTTAGATGGACCAAGTTTGTTCTTTTGGGTCAGACTATTCAGTGCATTGAACCTATTTGCTTTATGGTTAACGGTTTTTAAGGAATTTGAGGTGGGGTTAGTGGGAATTTTCTTTCTTCTTGTGACAAGCAACCAATCACCATGCAACTCATTATCACCTTCACCAATGCTAATTATTTTGTCATTATGAGCTGATGATTCTTGAGAAAAATTAGTAACAGCCTTACCGTTTTGAGAACCCGTAATTAAATGCTCTTTAGTGGCGGTGGGACCTGGTTGCTGTGTCTGGGAGTTGTCTCCTTGGTGGTTGACGGTGGCGTTTTGTGGTGGAGGCTCGGTAGTGTTGGTTTTGACTGGTGTGGTAGGGCAGTTCCTCCCCAGATGACCGTAACAACCGCAACAAGTGCAAATCAGGTGAAGGCCCTCGTACTGGACTTTGTACCAATGACCATCTACCCAAATTTTCCCTACAACCGGCATGGTGAGATCAATTTCAACACGGACTCTTGCAAATTTACCTCTTTCAATTTTCAACGTGTTTGTATCAACTTTAATGGGGCGGCCAAAAGCAGAGGCCATAGCTAAGAGGAAGCTCTCATCATAGTAAACTAAATTCAGCCCTGGAAATCTTACCCAAACGATTGTTTTGTTAACTTTGGCGTTCGGAGATGCAAGTTCTGGGGACCAGTGTGTGACAGCGAGACAGTGATCAAAGATTAACCAGGGTCCTTTAGTGATGACTTTTTCTTTGTCTGCAGCTTGATCGAATTTCACCATATAAAAACCGTTATCATTATCCATGATTTCAAAACCTCCTTGGGGTCTCCATGTTTTTTGTAGCCACTCTCTCATGGTGTGGTAGCCAAGATTTTTCCCCAGCAATTTGACTACAATGGCGTCCTTCCATGGTGTACATAGTTCTTGGAAGACAGATGGTTCCAGGTAAACCTTTGGTAGAAGACAGTTCCCATTCTCATGTTCGATACAGACAAGCTTTTTTTCAATCATGTCCTCTTTTTCACGGATTAGGGTTTCTTATGAGGGTCCTAGAAGCTTATCCCGAAAGGAAATTTATGGGTTTTGAAGAATTTGGGGGTCGGGTGGCTTTTTGGTGGCTTGAAGGTGATGGTCACTTTGAGCAGAGAAAACAAAATCACTCATTGCACTCATTCGGAATCTCTTGTCTATAAAGGGTAATTTGATAATAGTAACATATATTTATGACAAATTTATTATTACTCTAAACACTTTTCTTAATACTCGCAATTTTTGTAAACTATTCATATAAAAAGGGATGGAGGAGTAATTAATATGTTCATTTTGTTTGAAAATATAATTGTATTGTCCTATGTGTACTCAAATGTAAGCAAAAGTATAAAAAAAAAGTCATCATATTATATGTCGCTATTCAACTTTTACCCTCGTTAACTTTATCCAATTTGTTTTCACATTCCCATGTTTAACACTTTTCAAAGATTTTCCATCGGTGGAGTTCAAAAGTCATGTTTCCTTATAAAATATTTCTATCATTAATGTCTGAATGTGTACTGCTAGAAAATGATTCCAAGACAATGGCAAAATTGGAAAAATTGTATTTTTTATAATGACTTAAATGCAGTCAATCCACTTTCTTAATATGTGTGTTTTTTTTCCTACATTCAAGACCGAAGGGAGTATAATGTATGAAATTTTGACTTTTCATATTCCAAAGTAAATTAGTAATACTCCCTTCGGTCGATAATATAAACAAAAATTCACTTTTGAAATTCATTGAATAACTAGTGTATCTCGTATATATTATAGACCAGATAGATTATTCAATGCATCTGAAAAGTAAATTTTTGCATATAATAATGATCAGAGAAAGTATTAATTAAGATTATGTTTGAAAATAAATAATAAATACATCTAGGAAATTGAGAGAACTTATATTTAAGGAATTTTTATTTTTTTTCCATTAGATGCTTTGATTGGGGATGGAAGAGGTATCAACTATTAATGTAGATAATATAAAAAGACGTCTTTGTGAGCTTAACTCAGTTGGTAAGGACAATTCATAATATATGCAAGGTTAGGGATTCAAACCTCAACCACCACAGAAAAAAGGATAATATAAAAAGACTTGTTGAGGATGTCGTTGATCCAAATATTGTCGCACTAGCAAAATTAACAACCGAAGTGGAAAAAATTGCCAAGTCAACATGGAGGCGCTTCCGTGAGACTCTTCCAGGAGCTTGAAATAAGATGAAAGTGGTGGAAGAAGCTTTCTTCTCCAAAACGATCACATTTTGACTCATATAGTCATATTGTGGCGGGTTCTACACAACATGTCTCCCATTTTTAATTACTCCCTCCGGATCTTTTTATAAGAAACAAAAAAACATAAATCGTCAAGACCAAGAAAGTTCTACACAACATGTCTCCCATTTTTAATTACTCCCTCCGGTTCTTTTTATAAAAAACAAAAAACATAAATCGCCAAGACCAAGAAAGCACATTGAGAATGACTATTTTCATTTAATACTTATATACATTTAAATTTCTTCCATGACTATCCCTAATTAATTACTCTGGATTCTACCAACTTACTTACTTTTAATACACTCACTCATAATAAACAAGGGCCCAGATGAAATTTAGTTTCCAACACACTTGAAAATTGTTCAATGTTTCTTATAAAAAGGACCAAAAAATAATCATTTTTATTTCTTTTAAAAAGGAAGTAGTTGATTAGCATAGAATTGTCGTGGGCTTGAGAACCTGATATGAACATGATCAAAAGAGGTGCTGGAGAGGGGGATATGGTGGTTGATGGTGGTCGCTAAACATTCTTCATTGGTGTGAGGTGGTGTTATGCGAAGACACGCTGATGCTTAAGTCAGTGAGGTCTCAAGGTGTTTTGAGAAATATCCCAAAATAACAGGTGTGCACCTATTTTTGCAATAGGTTTCATAGATTATCATGCAGTATATGTGTGTATGTACTTTGACGGTAATGATGGGTTACTTTGATTGCTTGTATTGTAGGGCTGAGATTGGCTTTGAGTGTCTTATTTAGTGTTTTATGGTCTTTTATTGGCGAATGGGATCTTTATATGCTTTAAGGCACTTTGTTAGGCCTTCATGACCATTAGTGGACCCTGTATATTACAAGGTATTGTCCTTCCTAATTGAGTTATACTCATGGTGTGGTTTTCTAATTTTAAAAGGAGGTTCTTTCAACAACTCAGTATGAAGATATCTCACGAGCTGCTTATTTGGAGAAAAGTATGGAGATATATCATTTATTTCTACAGAGTCACCGCCAAGTAAAGATTTTGAGTAACTAGTATAAAAGATTGTTTAAACATCTTCGTCTAATATATAATTGTCTTTATGAGGGGGAGACAAAAATGTGTTTTGCACTCTTTTTCCCTTAACCATGGTTTTATCACATTGGGTTTTCCTGGTAAGGTTTTTAACGAGGCAGATTATGACACAAAGGATGTTGTACTCTTTTTCCTTCACTAGAATTTTTTCCCACCGGGTTTTTCTGTAGTAAGGTTTTGATGAGGCATATCCTTGATGGACATCCAAGGGGGAGTGTTATGAATATCATAAGTGGATGTCAGCAAACTCATGTACTTATCTCTTAAGTGACACCATATTACTTATCTTCTAAGTCACATATATTTGTACTTATCCCTTAAGTACTTAAGGGTTAAGTTATGTCATTGTACTTCTCTATAAATAGAGACCACATGTAACATAATTGTACACAACAAGAGAATAATATAATTCTCTTTCTTCTCTCTCTATTCTCTCTTCTTCTCTTTAATCTTGTTCTTCTTATTCTTATTCTAATAGTTGATGTAGTATCAAAAGTAAGTATTTTTGTGTTATCGTCTCCACAGGGACTGTGTGATATTCTAAGCCGTTCAACAATCGATATCGTTCTGAGCTAGGGGTTTCAAGACTGTTTTTTCATGAACTATAATACTACGGAATTGTAAAAGACATGAGAGTTAATAGGGAAATAATTATGTTGGGCTTAAACTTCATCAACCTACTCATACGTATTCTCGGATTAGTGTTGCGGATTTTAATTATCAATCAATATTATCACATATTGCTCGACAACATCATTCGTGTCTAAATGATGTCGTGAGTTCTATTGAGTCGTTCAGTCGTCGATTTCCCAAACTACTAAACGATTCAATAGTCGATTGTATCATTGTATAGTTGATTTCCCAAACCATTCAATGATACAAAAGCTTTGAATTCCAATAGTTAAAGCGATTATCAAAACTTAAATTCCATGTCTAGAACAAAAGATTTGATAGAGGATTATTCTAACCTAGATTCAAAAGGTATTTTTCAATAACAATTCAAATTCATAAGATTAAAATGAAAAACATGAACAACCTCAACATCAAAAGATAACTAAGACCAAACAACATCATAATTAAAGGGAATACATACTAATAGAGTTGATTACATTTAATCCCAACAAAAAGAGTTTAGTTACACATTGTCATGGTAACCTTA
>Ga0315915_1007888_pt1 | contig 12591 bp, 8 predicted proteins | sample MpolbnodulesMG_FD_207738 | JGI IMG/M metagenome (GOLD analysis project Ga0315915, IMG submission 207738) | Medicago polymorpha root nodule microbial communities from Los Angeles, California, United States - branched nodules | ecosystem: Host-associated > Plants > Roots > Nodule | place: USA... | reverse complement strand
TTTTTGGTTACACAAAAAGGGCAATTTAATAATAGTTAGTAGTTACATATTTTTTTAACAAATTTATTACTCCAACAGTTTTTCATAATACCCGTGATTTTTGTAAACTACTCCTATATTAAGGGACAAAGGGAGTAAATGATAACTCAATTGCTCGTCGCAGAGGTCTAAGCTGTAGTTATCTATTCAATAATCCAATCAGGGTATAACTAATTCTCCTAATACTTGATCCTAATACTTAATGAAAGATGGAATGGTTGTACTTGTATGTAAGCCTAGTTAAACAACATCTAATTAGCATGAAAAATATTACCTCAGCAAGCATTTGATCCGCCTCATCAAAAACGAGAATCTTCAATTTTGTCACTCCAAGTTTCTTATAAGTAATCAAATTCTTAATAGTGCCAGGAGTACCAATAACAACTTGAGCCATAATAGGCGCCCTTTTTGCTAACGGAATTGAATCCCTTCTGTCCATAGGAACTGCACATTCTGAGCTAATCCCCGTGTACTTCCCCATCTTACGGAGAACCTCAACATTCTAACACACAACACAACAAATAGCAATCACGCCAAATTGTTCAGGACAGGCTATTATGAAATCAGAATAATCAAATTATATCAAACTAAATAAAGGACTATTCGAATAACTCATCTACTAGCATAAGCAATTGTGAAACTGTTTGAAAGAACTTAGGAGTCAGCTTATGATATGTCCACATGTTGTTTTCATCTTATTTCCATATAAGCTCTCAAGGATAGGATAGTTTTTTATGTGAAAACAATTTGACTTTATTTAGAGCATGTTTGTTACAGCTTAATCACCTTTTTTGAAAAATGATAATCACTTTTGGAAGTTTCCATCTGTTTGTGATTTTAAGAGAAGCTATTAAAATCAACTTCTCATTTGTTTTTAAGAGAAGTTGATTTTAGTAGCTTCTCTTAAAATCATTTTCTCATAACTGATTAAGGGTTGCGTGTATTTTTTTTAGTAGTAGTTACCCATAAAAATCACTTTAGTCATTTTTCAGTGTTTGTTTAGGATTTTTTTAAAATCATTTTTTACTAAAATGAAAAGCTATTATGATTAGCTTTTTCCAAATTCTATTTTTTTCCAAAAACAAGGAGGTAACACATGCACAAGTTCAAAATCATTTTTTTAAAAAGTGATTTTAATGGGTAGTAAGCAAACAAAAATATCTTCAGACTTTCTTTAAAATCTCTAATTAACACAATGTATATATTTATTTAAAGCTGAAACACACACACACCCTAATTTGAAGGAAAATTAATTTTTGTTTTGGTCAACAAACACAGAACAGCTTCTGGTTTTTTAAGAAAATTCTAAAAATTGTCTCGTGAGCTTAGCTCAGTAGGTAGGGACAATGCATAATATATGCAAGGTCCGGGGTTCGAGCCCCGGCCACCGAGGTTCGAACCCCGGCCACCACCCAAAAAAAAAATTCTAAAAATCAATCTCTAAATTATTTATTATCAAAATCCCTTAACAAACAGCCCCTTAATCTATTATAGAAATAGCTTATACGTTACACTATAAGCACTTAACTAAGTTGTTAATCCAAACAGAGCTAAAATTAAATCATCTAACCAACCTGAATAGCCAACTCTCTAGTAGGACAGATGCAAAGAGCTTGAGGAGCTTGCAAATTGGGATCAACCCTACTAAGCATCCCAAGATTAAAACAAGTAGTTTTTCCAGAACCATTATGCGCTTGAGCAATCAAATCCCTATGTGGAGGATTAAGAATCATGGGCAAACTCTTGGCTTGAATTTTGCTAGGTTTTTCAAACTTCATCTCCACATATAATCCCTTCAAAAGCTCCGGCGAGAGAGATAATTCTTCAAACGTCGACGCAGATGTGTAAGGAGTATCTCCAGCTGTAACCTGCACCAAAATTCATAACCCTAAATGAAATTCAGTTTCAATTTTAAAATTCTCGGTGAGATTTGAAAGGGAGAAGAAGGGATGGGATGACGAACCGCTGTAATGTTGGAATCGTCGGGATCGTCTAGAGATTTAGAAGGGGATTTGTTTTCTTCGTCGATGGTTAAATCATTGACGTTGAGGGAAGGTGTTTCGTCGGCGGCGGAGGTGGAGGTTTGATTGGTTTCTTCATCGGCTTGATCGGCCCAGCTTTTGGATGGCGGTGGAGGAGTGGTGGTGGAAGGTTCTGACATGGTGGAGATTTGAAGCTCCGGTGGGTTAGGGTTAGGGAGGAAGGAGATGGGTTAGGTGGGGGAGAATATTCCCACCGGTGTCGGGACCACAGTTGAGAAAGGAAGTGAAATTGGTCCCACACTTGTTGGTGAAATCCCTGATGGCCCAATCATAGGTAATGAAACAGATTTGCAAGAAAATGGGCCTAGTCTGGATGAATTTGGGCCATTTGAGACTGAAAATACATTAGGGAAGAATGAGAGTGGATTAAATGATTAGGGGATTGCTTTTTAGGCCCCCTCAATATCTCTTTAGGTCCCCTAAAAATACGAAAATAACTTTTATAAGACGTCCGATAGTTAAATACCGGAGCCTCTAGTAGGTAAACATTAGTAGTTCATTTTACTTTTTCACATTATACACCTCCGGTATGTACATACCGAAGGCACATTTTCAAATTTGCACATTTAGCACATACGATAGTTTGAAAAGCAACTTATTAATTCCTTCCTTCATTCCAATCCCATAAATATAAATGGTTATCTGATTAGTAATTAGTAATTAGTAAAAGAATCACTGTTGTTCTACCAAGAATCTCTTTCAATGTTACTTTCTCTCCGGTACTTTCCCTACTATAACCAACATGCATTGTAGCATTCCGCAAGAGCCAAACTGTTGGGTTTTGTACTGTTATTACCATGGCCACTTCCTTTCTTCATTATTTTTTTCATATGAATCTCTTACGTTATTAATGGAATTACCATGTTGTCTAGGCTGTGTCTGGTAGAAGATCTTTGAAGCAACAAATTCTCCATCTCTTTCTTCTTCATTAATACCATATGTATATTAATGTGAAAATGTGCCTTCGGTATGTACATACCGGAGGTGCAAAATGTGAAAGTGTTTACCTACTGGAGGCTCCGGTATTTAACTATCGGACATCTTATAAAGGTTATTTTCGTATTTTAAAGGGGCCTAAAGAGATATTGGAGGGGCCTAAAAAGCAATCCTCAAATGATTATGTTGGTGTTGGTGGAGGAATAAGGGATGCAGGTGGTGTGGAGTTAAATGATGCAGATGGCGTGGATTTAAATGAAGATCCTGCTGTAGGAATTGATGGTGCAGGTGGTGTAGGGTTAAATGAGGCAACTGGTGTGGAGGAAGACTTGGAGGAAGGGTTTAAGAGTGATGACAATGCTCTGGATATACATTTTTGGGACACATGATGTTTTTTGATTTGCAGGTAATTTTGACAATGAAATATGAGGATTTGAGGATGAAGAAGGAAGGGGTGCAGACTTTAATGATGACTCGATGAGGGAAAATGTTGTAACTGGTAATGGTGAAGAGAATGTGATAGTGGGTGATTATAGCAATGATGTAGGTGGTGTTGATTTTGGTAATGCAGGTGCATGTGTTGTTAATTCTAATGTAGGTGCAAGTGTTGATTTTGGTAATGCAGGTGCAGCTGATACAAAAAATAGTGGTTCTAAGAAAACATCTAGCAAGGGTAAGGAAAAGGAAGGTCAGCTAAAGAAGGGAGAGGAAGGCCAAAGAAGGTTATTAATGTGAAGGATCCTGTGTTAGAAGATGAAGTTATTGAATCATTGAGAAACTTTATTAACAATGTTGGGGATGTTGGTCAGTCAAGTAGAGACATGAGTCTTAGTGAAGGTGAAGAACATAATAGTGATGAGTTGGACAGTGGTGTTGATACTGATGAAGAAGATGATGAGTGACCAAAATACCCATTGTTCAAGCTACCTGATAATATGGTGGATTATAAGTGGGAGTTTGGGACTTACTTTGCATCCAAAGCTGAGTTTCATGAAGGTATCAGGATATATGTAATACATGATGGAAATGGACTCAAGTTTAAGAAGAATGACAAGCAGAGGATGAGAGTGATATGCAAACCTGGATGTAATTGGGAACTATACTGTGCTAAGATACCAAATCAAGAGACATGGTAACTCAGAGATAATTGATAAACATAGTTGCAGTCAGGAATATAAGGTATGATGATGAATTCTAAATGGCTAGGAAGGAAACTACATACAAGGGTCAAAGAAAATCCCAATTTGGGTATTCCTTCTATTGTCAACGGGGCACATACTAGGTGGAATGTGGGTATATGCCTAAACCTACTGTATTTTGAAACTTTTGAAAAAAAATTTAAAACATCCAAATTAAATTAAAATTTTTAAAAAATAATATAAGCTAATTTTTGAATGTTTTGGTAAAAAAATATTATTTTTTTTTCTGAATTTTTTATTTTTTGAAAAAAATCCAAATTTTTTCGAATTTTAAAAAAAATTGATTTTTTTTTTCTTATTTTTAAATTTTTGAAAATTAATTTTCAGGTTTTAAAATAATTACACAGCGGCATGCCACGTCAGTGTCCATTACACACATGTCAGGTTTTAAAATAATTACATAGTGACGTGCCACGTCAGCGTCTGGATGAGGTCGTGTGTTTTGTGGAGAATCTTCATATTACATGGATGTTTTGTGGAGAATCTTCATATTATAGGGTTGAAATCTAATTTTTTTTTTAAAGAGGATAAAAACATATTAACTCTTTTGAATGTCGGTATTTTTTTTGTCAAAATTTTCAATATCAGTATGTTCGGTATACGTTGCAATTTTAATTTCCAGTTGAAGTTCACGTAACTTCCCTTAATTTGTTGCAAAAGATGAACTATATTTTCAAGGACGCCGCTATAATCTCCATGTGAATGTGATCCACCACACCATAATAAATTTGATTTTTATATCATGTTTTGATAGATATATAACATAAACAATTACAAACAACTAACAAGAGTTAGAGTGTCTCTTTTCATATGGATTGGGATATCAATCCTGAATATTATTTTTTGAAATGCTAGCAACACACATTATAACACACACTTTTCAATACACTCTCTTTGATTGGTTAAAATTCACATGAGTCCCACCAAATCATGTGGGTCCCATATCAATTTGGTGGATCTCATGTAAATTTTAACCAATCAAAAAGAGTGTGTTGAAAAGTGTGTGTTGTTAGTATTTTTCTTTTTTGTTTCAGTGATTCATTCTGTTTGTTTTCCCAACTCTGTTATACTAGCTATATCTACCATAAGGCTATATAATATATGAAAATATAGTGATTTATATAATGAATCTAGTTAACGAATCTTTTAAGAACGGTTTTTAAGGATTCTTAATTAAGCAAATATTTATAGAAAAAATTAAATAGTTTAGTTTACAATGTATTGAATGTATTAATCTCTATACAAACTTATTATCTAAAGATTGTTAAGAAGTGACTTTAAGGCACGTTCTTAAGGTACTCGTTAGTATTTATCTTATGTTAATTATACATCTCCATCATCATACAATTTATAATTTTTCTTAAAAATTCCACTAACTCAATAAAGATTAGTCCAATTGTTAAAGACTTAACACAAAAATAATGTTAGAAACACCATTCTAACACTTGTTTTCTTCTTCTAATATTTACTCCTTTATCCAATAAAATACACGTAAGTCATACTCCTTTGGAAATAGTTTCACAGAAAATGGTAAAATTGTATTCATTTCAACAAATAAAAGAGTTAATGTTAAAAAAATGTATATTAAAATAAGGGTTGTTAGCATTATTCTTTATAATGTCACTATAATCTGACCTTGTTTTTCCCGGTGAAACAAGTTTAATCTTCTCTACAACCTCTCATTTTCTTCATCATCGGAAATGAGTTAATTTGAGTCAATTTTTTATATGGAATTATCCATACGCACTGTTTTTTTATATATGATTTTTTTTTGTTATTTCATCATCTAACTACAAGGTAGTTAGAGTTTCTCGTCTTGTTGTTTCGATTGACCGATAGTTCCATTTCAATTGATTACAAACTCCACAAAAATGACCATGACTTCAATGTTTAAAGACATGATATTATGATCACTTTAATTTTGTCACTTTTGTAAGTATTTTACCATTTTATGTTGATAACTTGGATGATACAAGTTTATTCATATACTAGTTCTTTTCAATTTTAACACATGAAATCTATGTTATTTTGGATGTAATCTACAAATTTAAATTAAAGAATATAGTTTTTTTTTTGTAACTCAAATGAGTGGAATACAGCACTAAGAAGAAACGTCAATTGAGAGGTAGTTACTGATTAAGTGTAATGATCAACCATCATGTCCTGAAGAAACCGTAACACCTCACTCTTTTTCCTTCTTTTCCACTTCCAAATTCCAATGCACCGACTCTATCATCACCATTATTAGACAAACCCAAAAACAGAAAAAACCAAACAAAAATGCGTTTTCACACTCCAACGTTCTTCTTCTTGTTTGGATGCTGCATATTCACCTTCGTCGCCACGGCGGTTCGCGGCGCCGGTTTCCTTCCTCTACAACGAAACGTTCCTCTTAACCACCGCGTTGAGATAGACACGCTTAGAGCTCGTGACAGAGTTCGCCATGGTAGATTTTTGCGAGCTAGTGTTGGTGGTGTTGTCGACTTCAGAGTTCAAGGCTCTTCCGATCCATCCACTCTTGGGTACGGGTAATAATCGTAATCATCTTTCTCTCTATATGCTTTCTCATATTCAAACAGACATTTTTGTGGAATAGCTTATTTATATATAACTGTTTAAGTAAGCTGTTTATTTATCTTTTGATACAGAAATAGCTTATACTATATAAGTGCTTAAGTAAGATGTTTCTCTAAACAGGGTTAATTATTATTATTATTATTAATGATGATGTTGATTTTCTTGTTCAGGCTGTATACTACCAAAGTAAAGATGGGAACTCCACCTAGGGAATTTACTGTTCAGATTGATACTGGAAGTGACATTTTGTGGATTAATTGCAATACTTGCAGTAATTGCCCTAAATCTAGTGGACTTGGGGTCAGCATTTTTCAACTTTTGTTGTGATTGTTTTGTTGCCTTGGAAACCAAGGTTCTGATTTGGAACTTAATTTTTTGCTGTTCTCTTGGTACAGATTGAGCTCAATTTCTTTGACACGGTTGGTTCATCCACAGCTGCGCTGGTTCCTTGCTCGGACCCCATGTGCACTTCTGCAATTCAAGGTGCGGCAGCTCAATGCTCCCCTCAGGTTAATCAGTGCAGCTACACCTTTCAGTATGAAGATGGGAGTGGTACTTCAGGTGTTTATGTCTCTGATGCCATGTATTTTGACATGATTCTCGGACAATCTACTCCTGCCAATTTTGCTTCTTCAGCTACCATTGTTTTCGGGTTAGTAACCCTTTTGCATATTTATTCTGGACAATTTTAATGGTGTGAGTGTGTACGTTCTATGTGGGATTCGGAACATATAGAAATTAGACCTGGATAGGCTGGTCAGGGGAGCCTATCCTTGTAGAGGAAACTATGGGACATGCTTGGTAGGACTGAAAATCAGAGAGAATGTTGGGAGAGGGGTGTGCTGGGGGGTAAATTGGTAATGCCGGTTTTGTCAATAGGTTAATTTTTCAATAAAATGGAGAAATGGTAAATAGTGGGATTTGCTTATCTTCTCTGCCAGTTTTTACATATATTCGCATGTTTTTGATAACACTAGTACTTAATATGAATTTTGGTTTGAAATAAAATTTCATTGAATGGTTGTTTTTGCAATAGGTGTAGTACCTATCAGTCTGGAGATTTGACTAAGACGGATAAAGCGGTCGATGGAATTCTTGGGTTTGGCCCTGGTGATCTATCTGTTGTATCACAATTGTCATCACGAGGAATAACACCCAAAGTTTTCTCTCATTGCTTGAAAGGAGATGGCAATGGAGGAGGCATTCTAGTTCTTGGTGAGATTTTGGAGCCAAGTATTGTTTATAGTCCACTTGTCCCATCACAGTATGTTCTCTTCCGCACTGCTTTTCTTATTTTCTTTTCCCAGTTTGTGCATCACTTTTCCCTGATATTGCACAATATTGATATAATGGAAGATACTATGCATTTCCAAACCAGTTTATGACTTTATGGAATCAAATATTTACAATTACATTATTGTCAATTGGTAATCAGTAATTAATTGCTCCATAATTATGAAACTTATCATTTTTACTTTTGGAAATAAGTACTATGCTAGGTTTGAATGAAAAGAAATGAAAGGTCATTACTTCCATTTGATCACGTAAAGGCGAGCCGATTAATCACCCTTTTAAATAGCTTACTCAAAACTTATGATTTTGGTGTGGTGCGGTAAAAATATGTCAGTCTTTGAACTCAATTGACAATTTCTTCTGGATGAATTCTGTTTTATTATATCTAGCCTAGTATCTTGAATTCGTGATTTTGGGTAGTTTTTGTTACACTAGTGATCATGGAAGATATTTGGCTTCATGCCTCTTATGGAGAAGAAAATGCTTTGGTTTTTCAAGATGATATTGTCTTGAAGGGATATGTCTTGTCATCGTATGTTAATTGAGTCCCCCTTGGGTTCCTTTATGTTTTCTCTTACACATAGTTACATCACATGCCAATGCCACACCCTTGGTGAGTATGATTGAATCAACCTGGCTAATGGAAAACCATTTTAAAATTTCTTAATTTAATTGAGTTTTTTAATTGAATGTAAAAGTTGATATTGCTAAAAATCAGGTTCTTAAAATGCTTTATATGCTGTTATTGTTCTTGTTAGATAATTCACACTTCTATATGCTATATTTTGCAGTATAATTGACTAGTCTTTTGCTTTTTTATTCAATCTCAGGCCTCATTACAACTTAAATCTTCAGAGCATTGCTGTCAATGGGCAAGTTCTCTCAATTAATCCAGCTGTATTTGCAACATCTGACAAACGAGGAACTATCATTGACAGTGGTACAACATTGTCATATCTTGTTCAAGAAGCTTATGATCCTTTTGTCAACGCAGTAAGTTTTCTTATACATCGCCCAAAACTTTGAAACGTTGAACTTTGTTACTTGTTAGGCATATTATTCTCCTTTGCCTTTTCTATGAGGAATTATGCATTGTTTGCCTAGATCACCGATTGACATTTCTCTGTTGAGTTTATTTGGATTCTCGCATTCCTTTCTTATTTGACTGGTATTAAGTTATATTGTTTGTTTGTTTCTGTGTGTGTGTATCAGTTTTGAACCATACGTTGATCTAGTAAATAATTGTTTCATGTTTTAAATAAAATGTGGAAATGATTTAATGGAGACTTGTATGCTAAGATACTTTAGCAATCTAACACCATACGAGGTTTACATCATTTTATTATATAATTCTTGTCATTAATTTTTTCAAAAGGTGGTTGGTAGAGAGGCTAACAAATTCTTCTTTTGCTTATTTCTCTTGTATTTTATGAATGATATTGACTGTAGCGTATACTGATGTTGAGTTTCCAAATGGATGTATAGGTAGATACAGCCGTGTCACAATTTGCTACTTCCTTTATTTCAAAAGGAAGCCAGTGTTATCTGGTCTTAATCAGGTAATTACGAATATAATATTTGTTATAAAATACTTCATATGAAAAGATAGTTTGTCCTGTTAGGATTTCTGAATATGTCATTAAAATTTGTGTTTGTTACATATTCAGTATAGATGATAGTTTTCCTACAGTCAGTTTCAACTTTGAGGGTGGAGCATCAATGGATTTAAAACCATCACAATACCTTTTGAATAGGGGTTTCCAGGTAAAGTATGTTTGTCAGGAGTCTGGTTACATTCTTGCTATAAGGAGGTTATTCTTTGGAATTGTATGCCGCTGATGTCCCAATTTGCTTCAACAGGACGGTGCTAAAATGTGGTGCATAGGTTTCCAGAAAGTGCAAGAAGGAGTCACGATTTTAGGAGGTTAGTTGATGGACAAATTTAAACAGACAAAACTCTGCAAGGCATTGAAAATAAAATAGAATTTTCTCATTTGATTATGATAAAAGATTCAATAAGATGTATCATGTATCTGTGACAAACAACTAGGCATAATTTTAGCTATTTCTAGTTCGTTACTACTTCATAATTCCACAAAACCCATCACAACTGAAAATGGAAAACACTTGATCGAGTGTTAAGGTCCAACTAAAAATATGAATTGATTGTTGTTTTAATATTTTAGTGAACATTGTTACGGAACTCTGAAGTGTGATCGAAAAATGGCTGGGGGCTCTCATTATTATCTTTCAAATTGATTTCTAGTAGATATATAATTTAATGTTTGTTATCTATTTGTCACAAATGATCAACTAGGTATTTTGAGAATTGAATTTATCCTTGATGTTGTTTCTTTATTGCAGATCTTGTCCTGAAAGATAAGATAATTGTCTATGATTTGGCTCGTCAGCAAATAGGATGGACTAACTATGATTGTAAGTTTACCACATGAACTGTTATTTCTTGCAAGAAGTATATGTAACTTCACTCTGTCTTAAAATTTAAAAATTGCTGCTAGGTTCCATGTCTGTAAACGTCTCAGTGACTACAAGCAAGGATGAGTACATCAATGCAAGAGCAAGACAGACGGGCAGCAGCTCAAGGATAGGGATTCTCTCCAAGTTACTACCTGTAAGCATTGTGGCTCTTTCTATGCACATGATAATCTTCAAGAAGTCGTTACATTTGTAATTTATACTCAAGATTCTGGAGCTCATTCGTTGTCACCTAACAATGAGACTTACTTGAGCTGGCAACCCTTCTCATATTTGGATCGGGAGTGGTTGATGTGTCTACTGTATGTTCACAAAAAGGGGTATCCTCCATTTATTCAATGAAAATGCGGATCACATTGTAAAGAGAGAGTTGGAAGTGATGTACATTAGTGTAACTTTAATGGTTCAGATTGTAATATTTATTTAGTGCTTTGAGGGCACAGAAAAGTTCAGCTGTGGTCTTCAGCTCTTACTTTTAGATAGGTGTATAGGATTCTCATAACAATGGATTCATGAATGGTGCTCCGATGATTTATGACAATTAATTTAATATTTACTTAATTAAAGAGTAAAATTGCACCCTCCCAAGTAAAAAAAAGGAAGTCATTTGTCACATATGTATGTTTCACATAAAATTGCAACCTTGCCTGAATATTCATCAAGTGGACCTCAGCCCTCTCTTTTCAAAAAATAAAAATAAAACATACTCCATTCTTCAAGTAAGTTATCTCACAACCATCTTTTATTTATAATATAGATAGATTTAAATATGTTTTTACTTCATGTAGTGTAATGTATTAATTTTTTATTTTTAGTTTCTACTACTTTTTTTTCCTTTTGGAATGGTCTTTGTATTTTTTTTTATTTCCCATTAATTTGTTTTAATTCCTACAATATTCAATTTTTTTTTTTGTGAAATACAATTTACAAATTCTGTTTTACCCATAAAATATTGTCTCTACGGTAAATTCGGTCGAACCTAACCTAAAATACTGGTTCATTATGCCGGTCTATTTGGTCGAGCCGAAGCTGACAGCTCTATTGAAAATGCTAAAATATAAACTTTTGTTTTAAGAGAATGAATTCGAGAGTTATGACATTTTCTATATAAAAAGAAGAAGAGTATGATATATTGGAAGAGTAGAATGAAAATTATAAGTTTCCGTTTGATGTTTATGTAGGAAAATGAGTTGTAGAATTCGTTAGTTTTTTATTTTTTCTTTTAAATAAGATAAGATAAGAAGGTGCAATTGTGACTAGAGTGTCAATATGTCATACTGATTGAAAAAGGTTTACGACTTAGTCTATATTAGACTCGGATCATTAAAATTTTTTAAATAAAGATACAAGCCATTTATTTAATTATTTTTTTTATTTTTGTTTAAATATATATATTTTTTTACCAAACTACTTTACTTTTAGAAAAATAACCTCTTTTAAAAAGTAGATCATATTTCTTTAGAGGAATGCTAGCAACACTCTCTTTTGAGCACTCTCTCTAACACTCACTCTTTTATTAGGCGAAATCAATGTGAGACCTACACTTTGGAAATGGAACCCACATATGGTGGTGGGACATACAATGATTTTATCCAATAAAAGAGTGAGTGCTAGAGAGAGTGCTCAAAAGAGAGTGTTGCTAGCATTGCTCATTTCTTTAATACGTGATCTGTGTGAATTCTATTTAAACTGAGGTTTGTCCTGACTCTGATAAATTTCTAAAGTCTAACTCAACTAAACTTTATAGTTTATAAAAAATGGCTAATAGATCATATTAATCTTTTTTGAAAAGACGAAATTGAAGCTTAAAAATGCACTTAAATTAAATATATAGTATTTTTGAAGAACTTACAAAATAAAAAATGCAAAAAGAAAAAACGAATCGGTGAAGTAACGCGCGTAACCGTATTCGTTAAACCTCTTATATATACTGAACCCGCCATGCAAATTTCTCATACTCAACTCCATCACTCTCTTGTAACCAAAAAAAAAAAAAAACACTCCCCCAC